>Ga0214917_10006268_pt1 | contig 12408 bp, 11 predicted proteins | sample LL_1208_BB_MetaG_FD_177983 | JGI IMG/M metagenome (GOLD analysis project Ga0214917, IMG submission 177983) | Freshwater microbial communities from Lake Lanier, Atlanta, Georgia, United States - LL_1208_BB | ecosystem: Environmental > Aquatic > Freshwater > Lake | place: USA: Georgia | collected...
CAATTATAAAAAGTGAGATTGCAAGAATTGCATGAAATACATCCTCAACTAAATCAACATACTTAATTGGAAGAATTGAGGTTTCAACCCGCTCTGATTTACTCTCTTTAGCCATAGTTTAAATATAGGTGCAATATCCAGATATGGATAGATGCCAAAGCAGAATTTCTCTTATGGCTTTAGAAATCTAGCCAGTATTTTGACTATAACCGATGAACGATTTCTTGCTACCCAGTAGTAGGCGTAATCTCCTACCTTACCAGAGCTTTTGACCAAAATCGATAAAAATCGATTACCGCGAAGTTTTAGCAAAACTGAAACAGCTTTTGCTGATTTGTATCTGCTATCACCAATTATTACTTGAACAGATTTTTCACACTCTTCATAAGTTAGCCCATATTTATCTAAATTAGCAGTTTGATACGCAACTGCTGTTACAGGGAGCCTTTTGCCAACCCAATTGACAGATTGTTTACAAAACCCGCATTGGCCGTCATAAATTATGACTATCTGACTCATTTGTGACCAAGTAGATATTTAGGCATACACAAATCATAGTGAGAAAAACTTAAAGCTAGCGTATTGTTTGAATGTACTCTAATGGGGGCATAAATGAAGTTGGCTCGATTTGATCTACATGAGATTGATACAAAAGTAATTGCTTATTTGAATAAGATCTCCTTGCCAGTACTTCGAGTTAGCCTAGCAATTACATTTATCTGGTTTGGTGCATTAAAACCATTTAGTCAAAGCCCAGCGGAGGATTTAATCGAAAAAACTGTATATTGGTTTGATCCAAAAATTTTTGTTCCAATTTTAGGTTATTGGGAGATGTTAATCGGTATTTGCTTGCTGTTTAAGCCACTAATAAGAGCTGGACTTTTTCTACTTGCCTTACAGATGCCTGGAACATTCCTACCGCTCGTATTATTACCTGAAGTTTGTTTTGTTGATTTTCCCTTTGAACTAACTCTTGAAGGTCAATACATAATTAAAAATATTGTTTTAATCGGTGCCGGTTTAGTTGTTGGCAGCAAGGTAGTGCCATTTGGGGCGACTAATAAGAGCGATTAATTACTCTGCAAAATCTCCACCGCGGCCAGTAGTTTTATTTTTAGGTGGCTTTGGTTTTTCGTATTTGTACAAAAACACCCCTAGTAATATCACTAGAGGTGCTAATGTAAGTAAAAACTCCTTCATTGCTTAATTACATACCAAAGATGGCCAGATATGCAACCACAAATACTGCGATATCTAGAATTACGATCAAAGCAGCTGTTGCTGATACAAAGGAGCGTGAGCTAGCAATTTTTGTAGCTAAAGCGCTCTTTTTAGCAACCTTAGCAAGATCATCACATACTGCCTCACCTTCGCGAATTGCAGCATATTGGTTTATGGTAGTTAATACACCAGTCACTGCAACTACCACAAGTGCGAAGTACTTAGCCTCATCACTTGCCTTATCAAAGTAACCAAGGGCTGAAAGCACAAAGGTTGCAATTAATACTAATACTGGTTGCATTTGAGCTTTGATAATTTGTGCTCTTTGCTGGTTCCAGGTTTCGATTAACTTTTCTTCATTCATTTTGATTCTCCATCTTTTGCTTTGGATGTTGTCATCCCTATCTGTAGCCAAGTTTAGGTTACGCCCAGGGTTATTTTTGGCTTAGTTTCTAAAATTTACTTAAAGTTTTTATGAACTTGACTACCTTTTGCGCTCTATACCTCTTCAAATATTTGTGCTTTATGGCAGGTACTAGGTGCTCTGCCCTACTACCTGCTGTTTTAACCAATCTTGATATAGCTGCTCTAATGGCCAAGCAGCACTTGCTCTAATTGATACTCCCCGAGCTCCAGTTCTGCGTACTACTCCTTTTGCCAAAATTAAATTATTACCTTTAATAATATGGGCATAACTTTGTTGAGCATCTTCAAAAAAGGTTAAATCACTACAGCCAAATCCATCTTCAAGGGTTAGAAATAAAACTCGTTTACCACTTCTAATTGGTGGGGATTGAAGTGCCACCTTTGCCCCAACTACTAATACCTGCTGATTTGATCTTAGCTTTACTAAATTACTTGATTTACAAACCCCCATAGCATCTAAAAATGGTGCGTACTGTTTAAGTAGATGCTCGGTAATATCAATACCTAAACCTGCTAACTCACTACTTACCTGCTCAGCCTTTGTGATATCAGGTAGCCCTAAGCTATCTATCTGCCCAGGAGAGAGCGCTAGAGATAATTGGCCAGCGTTAGATTTACCAGCATTTAATTGCTTTAACTCACTTAGATGGATATATAAATCTCTTCGATTTAACTTACTATCTATACCAATATTATGTAATTGATCAAATGCCCCAATCTCTACCAGTAATTGAGTAGTTGGCCAATGTGCTCCTGAGCGATAGGTAAAATCTGCTAAATCTATATAAGGTCGATTAGCAATTATGGAGTTAATCTCATCTTTTGAAATACCAGCAATATCAGCTAAGCCAACTCGAATGGCATAACCTAAAGCATCTGGTAGTGATAACACCTTTCCAGTTGATTTGGTATTAGGTGATTGGTAGCGATAAGCCTTAATATCTTTATCAACCTTTTCTACCTGATAACCTAAATTAGATTTATTAATATCAACTGGCAGTATTTTTATTCCCCATTGACGTGCTTCATCAATTATTAATCGCTTTGGATACATCCCTGGCTCATGAGTTAAAACTGATGCTAAAAAAGCTGCAGTGTGATGAGTTTTAAGATATGCCGATTGATATGTAGTTAAGGCAAAAGCTGATGCATGTGCTTTACAAAAACCAAATGAGGCAAAATCTGCCAAAATCTGCCAACACCTATCCACAACTTTTTTGCTGTAACCACGAGCGGCAGCGAGAGAGTAAAACCAATCACATACTCTTTGTGCACCCTCTTTATTACCAAGATTTCTGCGCATCTGATCCGCTGCGCCATAACTAGATCCAGTCATTATTGAGATAATTTGTATTACCTGCTCATGAAATACCACTACCCCTTGAGTTTGCGAAAGAATTGGTGCTAAATCCTTATCAATAAATGTGGCTTTAGTTATGCCATGCCTTGCATTTAAAAATGGTGTGATCATCTCAGATTTAATTGGCCCTGGCCTAAATAGGGAGATACCAATAACTAAATCACTAAATTGATCTGGGGCTAACTTGCCAACTAACTCTCGCTGCCCTGGACTTTCTACCTGAAATAAACCAATGGTTCTAGTTGATCTAATTAGATCAAAGGTTAATGGATCATCTAATGGGATCTTATTTATATCTAACTCTTTTTCTTCAACTGCTGCCACCTGCTTTAAGGTGTAGGCAATAGCAGATTGCATCCTTACGCCCAGTACATCTAGCTTTAAAAACCCAAGATCTTCAACATCATCCTTATCAAAGGTAAGCATTGGGTAATTGCTTTGGTTGATAGTAATTGGTGTGTAATTTTGCATACTCAAATCTGATATCACCACCGCGCATGGATGCATTGATAGGTGTCTAGGTAGCTTATCTAGCCGCATAGCTAGATTAATTGTGGCTTTAATTTTGGGAGCAGATAGATCTAGCCTCTTTAACTCTGGTAATTGCTTTATCGCATTACCAATATTTCTTGCACTTATATGGGGCATAGATTTTGCTAGTAAATCAATCTGGGTTGGATCAACACCAAGTGCTGCGCCAACATCCCGGATAGCATGGCGAGCGCGATACCTCTCCACCATCGCTACCGTGCCACACCTAGATAAGTTATTGGGATTATGCCAACTCTTATCCCCATACCGATTAAAGATTAAGTCATAGATTTCATACCTGCGATCTGACTCCACATCAATATCAATATCAGGTAACTCATTTCGCTCAGCTGAGCAAAATCGCTCCATTAATAAATCATTACTAATTGGATCTACCTCAGAGATACCAAGTAGGTGGCAGGTTAGTGATCCAGCTGCACTACCCCGTGCTGCAACTCTGATCCCTAACTGCTTGGCGCCATCAACAATATCTGCCACCGTTAAAAAGTAGGAGGCAAAACCTAATTTATTAATAATCTCAATCTCTTGGGATAGCCGATTTGAGACCTGGTTATACATAGCAGGTGGGTAGTAGTAATCAATTTGATTACTAGCTTTTTGTTGTAGTTGAGTTATTAATTGCTGCTGGTTATTTGCACCAAATAACTTTGGCTCCATCAGGTGTATGCCACCTACTCCGATCTCACCTCTTACCGACAAGCTAGCCATATCTGCCCATAAGGCGGTGGTTTCTAATAGGTGCTGGCCATTAATTGCCCCAGCTGCTTGGGCAATCTGCTGTGCTAGCTGATACATCTGATCACTATCTTTTAAGTAACCCTGATTATTACCCCGCTCTACACTGGCATCACTTAATAAGACTAACTTTCTACTAGCATCTAATAGATCAGCAATCGGGCCATCACTAGCCTCCTTCATTCTTACCTGATTTGTTAAAACAGCCGGTAATTGGTTATTTACCGCAAAGCTATAAGCTCTAGCTGCATTTGTGGTGGAGTAAGGGTGATCTGGCCGCATTAAGTGGCTAACACACTCAATTGCAGTATTAGCAAAGTACTTACTACTTAAGTTAAAGGTATTTAACGCCGCCCTTTCTTTTCTAGCTATTAGATTTTTTAATACCGATGATCTAGGTCCATGAAGTAGTAGTAGCTCAGATGAGTATTGATAAAACCGCTCTAAGATCTCAATACTTAATACCCCATCACAATTATTAGTATTTACTGCAGTTAGTAATCGATAGAGTGCAGATAATTTGCCACTTTGCGCAAGTAGGGTAATACGATCTGATTTTTGAATAAATCCTAAATTAACTCCAAGTATTGGGGTTATGCCATACTGTTCACAAGCTTTAGCAAATACAACTGCACCTGCCATATTTTCATTATCAGTTAATGCCAATCTACTCATCCCAAGCTCAGCAGCTTTAGCCACTAAATCCTGTGGGTGGCTAGTGCCGTACTTAAAGGAGTAACCACTAGATAGTGATAGATGAGTAAATTGTTTTTTCATCTACTACTTGCTTCTTGAGGTAGATCTAATCTGCCACTGCTTACTACTTTGGTTGTACTCAATCTCAAAGGTAGCAATTGCACCAATTGGCGCTGCCTCTACCTGCCATACCCTACTTACCTGCTCACTTACCTGATCATCAATGGAGTTACTAGCAATCTCTTTCCACCATTGATTTGTCTGCAGGTAATTACTTAATACCTGGTTAATATGAAATCTAATCCCCTGATAAATAAACTCAACTGGTGCACCCTGCTCACCTACCTGGCAGATTTGGGCAGGCAGATTTTGAGCAGATTTGGGGGGTAATTTGCGTTCGAACATTTGTTCGATAAGATACTAAACCCCACCGACAACTGGCAAGTGGGGCAGCTAGGGCAATTACTTAAAATCCTGGCCGTAGTTTTCTGCTGCGCTAAAAAAGTGTGACCGGTGGTGGCAGCTCTACTGCCTTAGCTAATTGCTCACCATTATTTCTAGCATTGTTGACCTGATCTGAAACTGGCCAAAAGGTTAACTGTTGATCTGAATTGGGTAGATCAATCATATTTAGATAATCATTAACCTCATCTTTTTCAAGTTGGGTAGTACTTAACCAGGTGGGCCACAAGCTCTTTGGCAAGATAACTGGCATCCGATTATGAATTGGGATTAATTTTCCCAATGCTGATCTAGTAATTATCGCTGCGGTAGTAATTTGCTGATTACTTACTGGATTAACCCAACTCTCATAGATGCCAGCTATGGCTAAGGTTGAGCCATCTTGATTTGAGATATAAAAGGGCTGCTTTGGTTTGTAACCGCCAAACTCAGTTGCCCACTCATAGTAGCCAGATACTGGTATTAAACATCTTCTAGCTCTAAATGCTGCTCTAAAGCTTGGTTTTTCTGCCACCGTCTCAACTCGGGCATTAATAGCATTGCTCTGCCTACTAGCATCCTTTGCCCAAGTAGGAATTAATCCCCAACTTGCAGTACTTATACTTCGATCTATCCCGGCATTATCGGTAGCGGTTATAAATGGAATTGCTGTAGTAGGTGAGATATTCCAATTTCGGGAGGTAAATGAGGCATCCTTAATACCTGCTGCAAACTCAAGAGCTAAATCCTCTCCTGAGATATTTAGCGCGTATCTGCCACACATATACCAACCCTATCGAAGTAATAAGTTATGAAGTGATACATTGATTTAAAACTCTAATAATCGCATCCCGCTCTGGTGGTGTAACCCAGAGTGAGTACTTTGCCTTAACTTCAACTTGGCGCGATACATACTCACATCTAAATGCTTTATTAGGTGGCAGCCAGGTAGCAGCATCCCCATCCCCTTTTTGGCGATTTAATTTAGCATCTACCGCTAGTAAGTTAATCGGATCATTTGCTATTTGAGTTCTAATACCTTTATCAAAGTAGGCTGCCCCAGTTTGCCAAGCATTTGATAAGGCCACTAGATGATCAATATCAACTACAGATTTAGCGGTGGTAAAGGTTAAAAGCTTATTACTAAAGGGATCTTGTAATACGCCAGAGAGTACCTTGCAATCTTTAGTACCTACCTTAAATACAATCTGAGTTAAATCCCGTTTTAATATCTCATTTCTACTATCACAACCATTTTGATCTAAATCTGACCAGTGCGGAAATTGCGCCCTACTATAACCACTCTTTGGCGCCCTCCCCTTAACCTCAAGAGTCTTTAGTAGGGTAATTGAATCCTCAATACTTATAGCAGCTGCAGTATTACCAATTGCCTGCGGAGCAGAGATTACAATTGATAGTAGGATTACAACTATCCGTCTCATACCGCAATACTCTAAGTAATGATGCGATATTGCAAGTAGCTAGATAACTAAGCTGCCAATCTGAGAGTTTGCTGCAGAGAGTAATAGGATTAAATCAATTACTGCGGTAATCATAACTGCTTTAAAGATTAATTTATCTGGCGCAACTGAGGTAGTAATGGCGGCAATTAAACCTATTACCAATAATGGTGAGTTTGGATTTACATTATTAAGTATTAGGGTGGTAATAATTAACAATGCACTTACTACTACTCTGGAGTATTTCTTTCCAATTAACTGAGGCAGCCCCTTAATTCCAGAGCTTAAATCCTGATCTAAATCCTTTAGCACATTGGCAAAGTGTGCTGCTACACCTAGTAAGGAGGCAGATGCAATTAGCCAAAGCGGTGGGGTGCGATTTGTGGCAATTACTATTGATGATACTAAGGCGGCAAAGGCAAGTGCATAAGGCAGGGGCGAAAGTGGTGTGGATTTAAAGTAAAAGTTATAGCAGATTCCAATACCAACACCTAATAAATAAATTAAGCCACCTTTAACTCCAAGTGGACCAAAAATATTTACCGATACCGCAAGCGGTGTTACTACTTTAATCGCAGTTTTTAATTGATTGCTGGTAATTAACCCAGAGACTAAAGGTTTAGAGCTTCGATTATGTTTTAAATCATCTGCAAGATCATATAAATCATTGGTGTAGCCAACTAGGAGCTGGCCTAGAAGGATTCCAATGGCGATAATAAATGCCGGCCCCTCCCACCAAAGATTTGTAGCTAAGAGATATGAGGTGAGGGTTACGGTGAAAGTTGGACCAAAGTGGCAAGCTTTAATTAATCCAAGCAGTAGTTTCATAACTTAAGGGTAGCGCTGAATGCTACTTTGGGTATTAACTTAGTTAAAATGCTTTTAGCGCTTACCAATTGCCTCTTTTAGATCTAAGTACTCAGGACAGTTAACACCGCAGAGCTTTTTTAATTTTGCCAAATTTTTCTTTGCCTGATCAACCTTTTTAGTCTTGAGAAATAATTCACCCTGATACTCGAGTGCGCCTAAGTGATTTGGATTTATTTTTAATGCCTTTGAGTAGTAGGTAGCAGATTGTTTATACTGCATTAAATTTCTACTGGCAAAGCCAAGTAAATTATTGATATCGGCATTATTTGCAAACTCCTTATCCAATACCTTTAAATCTGCAACTGCTTGCGAGAAATTCTTACTATCTAGGAGTTTGGTTACCGCCTCAAGCTGGGCCGGTAGATTCTTTGCCGCAGTAGTTGGTGTTTGAGCTGGTGTGGGAACTGCAGCAGCAGCAGCTACCTCTAATTTCCCCAATTCATAACCTTTTAATCTACTTTTTGCACTACTAGATCTACTGTGCTGGCCTAAAAAGTTTGAGGTGCCATCAACGCCACAGATACCGGTAATTGCAGATGAACCACCTGGGTGCTGATCTATCCAACTTGTTAGATTGTAGACATAGCCTTCAATAATGCTCCAACAATCACTTCTCTTATTGTGCTTACTAACCTCATCCTTTGTTAGGGCGGAGGTGGCAGCAACTGGTGCCGGATCAGCTGGCCTGGGTGCTGCTGCATTTGCAACCGGAGTAAGTAATGCCACGATTGAGAAAATGATAATTTTTTTCATAAGAAATTATTATCGCAAATAGTAAATTAATCAATCTTCTGCCAATATTCACAGCCTTTTAACAGAGTAAAGTGATTTAGTTAACCCGATATTCATCAATTAATGAAAGATTTGCGATGTTCTAAAGGCAATACATCAAATTTGATTTGATGCTTGCCGGTAGAGCCTCCTAGCAAACGCGCAAGAATTAAGCCCTGCTTAACCCTTCCAGTAGGGCTTAATTTAAATGACAAAGTTAACTAACTTTGGTGCAACTGTTATTACTTTCTTCACATCTTGACCTAAAAGAGCAGCCTCAATCTCAGCATTCTCTCGGGCAAGCTGTTCTAACTCCGCTTTTGAAATACTTGGAGCAACCTCAATTCGATCTTTTATCTTGCCATTTATCTGCAAGATAGCAATTACATTATCTGTTCCAATTAATGATTTATCTACCTGTGGCCAGCCAGCATTTGCAATTGCTGGTTTGTGACCAAGTTTTTCCCACATATCCTCCGCTGTGTAAGGGGCAACTAAAGATAATGTGATTGCAATTGCCTCAGCTGCCTCTCTAACTGCAGCATCACCTGCTCCACAACCAGAGTCAATCGCCTTTCGAGTGGCATTTACTAACTCCATAATTCTGGCGATTACTACATTAAATCTAAATGATTCAACCGCCAACTCAATATCAGCTAAAGTTTTATGAGTTACCTTTCTAAGCTCAATATTTCCACTCTTAAAATCAACCCCCGCTTTGCTACTTACATCTTGGCTAATTCGCCAAGCACGATTTAAGAACTTAAGTGAGCCGGCAGGGGAGACATCTGCCCAATCCACATCATCCTCTGGTGGTCCGGCAAAGACTAATGAGACTCTAATAGCATCGACACCATGCTTATCTAATTCATCTGATAACTTAACTAAATTACCCCGGCTCTTACTCATCGCTGAGCCATCCATTAAGACCATTCCTTGATTTAATAATCTGGTAAATGGTTCATTAAAGTTTAATAAGCCAAGATCATTTAAAACCTTGGTGAAAAAACGGGAGTATAAAAGGTGCAAGATGGCATGGGTTACACCACCTACATATTGGTCAACTGGCAGCCAGGTCTCAACCTCTTTCTTATCAAATGCCTCTTTGTGATTATTAACTGAGGTGTAGCGCAAGAAGTACCAAGAGGAGTCAACAAAGGTATCCATGGTGTCGGCATCACGCTTTGCATCAGCTGAACACTTTGGGCATTTAACATTTACCCAATCTTTCGCAGCTCCTAATGGTGAGGATCCCTTTGGCTTAAGATCTAAACCCTTAGCATCAGGTAATTCAACTGGTAATTGATCCTTTGGTACTGGAACAAGGCCACACTTGTCACAATGCACAATTGGAATTGGTGTTCCCCAAAAACGCTGGCGTGATATCAACCAATCCCGCAATCGATAATTCTTAGTTGCCTTTCCAACTTTTTTACTCTCTAGCTCTTTAATTATCTTCGTAATAGCCTCATCTTTACTTAAACCAGTAATTGATCCAGAGTTAATTACCTTGCCATCACCTGAGGTTGCAACCCCTGAGGTATTTGGATCCTCTAATCCGGTATCAATTACTACTCGAACTGGTAATTTCATAGCCTTTGCAAAATCTAAATCTCTTTGATCATGGGCCGGAACTGCCATAATTGCACCAGTTCCATAATCTGCTAATACATAATCTGATGCCCAAATCGGAATCTTTTCATTATTTACTGGATTAATCGCATAGCGATTTAGAAATACTCCAGTTTTAACTCGATCAGTAGCTAGACGATCAATATCACTTGCCGCCTTCACACTCTCTAAATACTTTTTAAACTCTACTTCAACTGGTGTATTTGTTACTAACTTTGCAGCCAACTCTGAATCGGCAGCAACCACCATAAAGGTTGCTCCATATAAAGTATCAGGGCGGGTGGTGTAAACGGTGATACTTTGATCTAACCCTTCAACTTTAAAATCAACTTGAGCGCCAGTTGATCTACCAATCCAATTTCGTTGCATTAGAAGCACTTTTTCCGGCCAAGCACCCTCTAATTGATCCATGTCATCTAGTAGACGATCTGCATAATCTGTAATCTTTAAATACCATTGATTTAACTTCTTTTTAGTTACCGCACTGTCACATCTTTCACATAAGCCGGCAACTACCTGCTCATTTGCTAATACAGTTTGGCAATCAGGACACCAATTAACAGCTGAGTCTTTGCGATAAGCCAAGCCCTTTTCAAACATCTTAAGAAATAACCATTGATTCCATTTGTAATACTCTGGATCGCAGGTGTGAAGCACTCGATCCCAATCAAATGAGCAGGCATATCGACGCATAGAAGCTTTTTGAACTGCAATATTTTCATAGGTCCAAGCCCGCGGATCGGCATCTCGTTTAATCGCAGCATTCTCTGCCGGTAATCCAAATGCATCCCAACCAATTGGATGCATCACATTAAATCCTTTTTGAATCCAATATCGAGCGATCACATCACCTAATGCATACGCCTCGGCATGTCCCATATGTAAATCACCAGATGGGTAAGGAAACATATCTAAAACATATTTTTTAGGCCGATTATCATCTTTGCGACCAGATTTAAATGGCTCTAACTTGTCCCAAATTGGCAGCCATTTTTCTTGCACCGCTTTGAAGTCATAAGCCTCATGCATTTTTTATGCCCAACTAACCTTGGTTAACTCTTCACTTACCTGCCATAAATTTTTTGCTAATACCTGATCATAAGCAAGAGCCTTAGCGCGGGTTAGCTTTGGATGACCCCGCATCTGCATAAAACCATCTGGTCCGATAAAACTAGCTCCTAATAAATTTGGATACACACAAGCTGCCAGTGTTGGAAGTGCACCTGCTGATGCCGGTTGTGCTAATAACTTATTGATCAGCATTGTAATTTTTTCCTCAGCCTTAGCTCCGCGCATTTGTGAAGCTACTGCTTGTAAATTTGTATCAGAGTATCCTGGGTGGACTGCAATTGGAATAAATGACCAATTGTTTTTAATTCGAAGCCGTTCTAGCTCAGAGACAAACAATAAATTTGCTAACTTACTAGCACCATAAACCTGCCATTTTTGATACTTACCAATACCTAACATCATATTTTTAATGGTAGTTTGAGTATTATCGCCAAAAGTCCCCATTTTATGGGCAAAGCTTGAAACAACTACTAGTCGATCTTTAATTTGGTTTTTAATCAAACCAGCAAATGCAAAATGGCCTAAATGATTTGTTCCTAACTGCAATTCAAAGCCATCTTTACTCTTAGTAAATGGAGTCGCCATAACTCCAGCATTTAAAACAACAACATCAAATTGTTTATCAACTCTTGTGGCAGCTTTTCTTACCGACTCTAAATCAGTTAAATCCATTAATAAGTAATCAACTAGCCCTGGGCCAATCCTCTTAATTGCATCTCGTGCCTTTTCTACCGTTCTTGCGGTGATATAAACATGACCATTTCTACGGGCCAACTCAGTTGCCGCTGCTAAGCCAATTCCAGAGGTGCCGCCGGTGATAAGGAATTTTTTGCCAGTTAAATCTGGCATATCGCTAGCACTCCAGTTTTTTGGTATTACTAAAACCTTTGGCACTACTACTCCTTTTTTATTCAATTTAATCCTATTTAATTTGCGTGGAGCTGAGGGGAGTCGAACCCCTGACCCCTTGCATGCCATGCAAGTGCGCTACCAGCTGCGCTACAGCCCCGCTATTTAAAGCAAGGGCCAACCTTATCTAATTAACCGCATCATCTCCAATGACAGGCTCAGGTAGTGAGCCAGCATTGTGTTCTGCTAAATACCATCTACTTCCAGTATGTAATTTCGTTAACTCTAAAACTGACCAGCAAGCATTTGATAAGCCGCCAATAA
>Ga0214917_10006269_pt1 | contig 12408 bp, 13 predicted proteins | sample LL_1208_BB_MetaG_FD_177983 | JGI IMG/M metagenome (GOLD analysis project Ga0214917, IMG submission 177983) | Freshwater microbial communities from Lake Lanier, Atlanta, Georgia, United States - LL_1208_BB | ecosystem: Environmental > Aquatic > Freshwater > Lake | place: USA: Georgia | collected...
AAGCGTGGAAACGCAGTAAAAAAGGGATAATAACTTTTAATGGAAGGTGTGCTGGGCGATGAAAGATGACAATTATGTTCCTCGCCCAGTGCGCTTTCTTGATTTCGTTGTTGTAGGAATAGGTTTTCTACACAACATTGCTTCATCAGTTGAAACCTTAACAGGTGAACTAATGGAACTATCTATTTACCATTCAAATCATATTACCCAAACCAACAGGGCTTGGGAAGATATGGCAAACGATTTAGAAAAATTAGAGGAGGACCAACAGTGAGTATGTTAAATCCACTGGCAGGACCAGCAGGTCCAGGTAAATTCTCTACACGTACCGATAAATTAGAATTAGGTTCAACAGCATACGGCGAAGGCGTTGAGACGCAGGCTATTAAGTCAGGTGCTCCGCTAGCCAAGACTGCTGATGTACGTCCTGCTCGCGCAGGCGATGTACGCGAAGCGGCAACACAAGGACCAGTAACAGAATTATATGCACCATCACAACGCCCCAATGAACCAATTACATCAGGTATTGATATGGGCGCAGGGCCAGGATCATCAGCATTGATGATGCAAAAGAATATGATTAAACTTTCAGACTCTTTAGCACAAATGCTTCCATATGATAGTACTGGTGAAATAGCAGTTTTGTACCAAGAAGCATTAGCGCAAGGTAACTAATGGCTGATAATCTTAAAGCAGCAGCGTTAGCTGCAAACCTTCAAGGTCAGTCAAAAAAACAAGTTGATGATTTAGTTAAATCTCTTTTTGTACACAGAGAACTATCTAACCTTCCTAAAGAGGTAGCTGCAGCTAAGTATGCTGCATTGCCTCCTGACCAACAGGCAGACCTTGTTAAGAAGTATGGAACAGAAGATCCTACTACAAAGCCATCTCGTGGCTGGCTAGGAACTGCTTGGCACTATGCTGCTAACTATAATCCATTAACGCTTGCTGTTAAGGGTACTATTGAAGTATCTGATGCAATGACTCGTGCTTATCGTGCTCTTGCTATTCCACTATCTGAGGGCGAAATTGGCTTTGCTTGGGATAAGGCAAACGATAAAGGCGACAAAGTATTTAATGAAGGTCGTATTGAAAACGCCAAGGCAAAATATGGACGCGATGCAGTAGATATTGCTATGCGTATCAAGGGTGGCGAAGATGTATCTAAACTATTTGCAACTGCCACACCTGAACAACAGAAGTATATTATGTTGGCAGATCCACGCAATAAGGTCATTCCAAATGTAAATGATGTTGAAGCAGCACGCGATCTATTTAATGACACTCTTGCAGAAGTAGATAGAGCTAAGTTCTCGCCAGGTCGCCAACTTGCTAATGCTATTCTTCCTGAAGCACTTGAAAAGAATGGCCTAGTCTATGGCATTACATCAGGTGTTACAGATGCTGCATATCGCCTATTTGCAGATCCACTTGTGGTTGCATCAAAGTTACGTTCTTTGTATGTAGTAAGCAAATACTCACTTGATGTTATTACTAAAGGTAAAAAAGTAGATGAGTATTTTGCTAATCCTAACGCTACAGCATTTTGGGATCAATATGGATCAGCTCTTGCTAAGTACACAGGACTTCAAAACTCCAATGCTAAAGGAAAAGATTTAGTAGAAGCACGCGATGCTCTTAAGACGCTTGCTCCTGAATTTGGTCAAGAAGTAATCAGAGTATTCCAAAAGGCTGATATAGTAGATGCAAACTCTGCAAAGGCTTTCCTATTAGATACAGAAGAAGCAGCTAATATAATTAAAGGTTCAATCGGGCGCAAGCGTGTTATTCTTCCACGCTTAGATGCAACACGTAAGGCACGTATAGCAATCATTACTGGTGCTGATAAAGTAATCAACATTGATAAGTTTGCTCCTAGAATTATAGATGACCTCTATGGTCAACTACCAGATACAGATGGAATCCGTAAGACACTTACAGAAGATGCCACACTTCTTGGAGAAAAAGTAAAAGCATCTCAGGATATAAAGGGTGCTTTACGTTTATCATCTAGAGCAGTTGGAGAGCGTTTAGACAAGTTCAAGGCTAAGTTTGAGATTGCTCCTATGTTCAAGGATGACGTATTTGATGTAACTGCAGCAGATGCTTCAACACAGGTTTATCGCTTAGCACGTCTTGTAATGACTAAGTACGATGCAAGAATGATTGCAGAAACCTTTGAAGCGTCAACTGAAATAGGCCAGCGCAAGGAAATGGTTAAAGGTATCTGGGGAACTATTGCAGAGGCACGTGGTCTAAACCTTACAGAAGCTGGTCAAAAGATTGTTAACCAGACTGTTACTAAAGGTGACGCTAAATTTTCTGTAGCAAACTTTGCTGATGACTTTCAAGACCTTGGTGCAATTCCATCTGACTACAATCCTTTTATGACCACGCCTAGCCTTGTAGATATTGACAGAGCAGCAGCGCGTAGCGGTCTTATTGGCAGAATGTTTGGTCAAGCCAATAAAGGCTGGGTAGATGATATGACTGGTTACTGGTCATTCCTAACACTTGCAGGTCCTCGTTATGCTATTCGTAACGCATCTGAAGATCTAATGGTTCACCTTGCTATTGGTGGTAGCCCTTGGGGTCTTGCTAAGAGTCGTTATCTTGCAACTCGCGTTAACACAGCGATAGAAGGTGCAAGAAAAACCAAAACTTGGTCGGACAATCCACTAGGTGGAGTGCTTCGTATTCTTAATAAGAACGAAGCAGCTAAGTATGAAGCTGAAATTACAGCAGTTGACGATATGATTGTCAAAGCACGTGAAGAAATTAAAGCAAAAAGAGAAGCAATGAAGATCTCAACAGATCCTATTGTTAAAGCAAACCTAGCAGCAGAGATTGAAACTCTTAAACAAAGTACAGCAGGTGGTGCGGTAGGTCAGACACGTCGTATCGTTGCTACTGCTCTTACATCTGGACGAGTTAACCGCTATCGTGAAGCATTAGGTATGAAGCCTATGTTTGAAGAAGAAGCGGCAATCCTTGCAGAGCATCTTGTATACGGAAACCTAGATAACTCTATGTCTCTTGTATCTGAAGGTGCGGGTAACTTTGCTACTGGTGGTGACTTCATTACACGGTCAACTATCTTTACTCGTTCGCACGGTGTTCGCAGTGAAGCTCTCATAATTAATGAGCCAAAGGCTAAGAAGTACGGAATCGCAAAAGGTGGTCGTAAGTTTGAGTCTCGTTCATTAGGTAACCAAGATGAAGCAGCTCTGCTTACTTGGCTTATGCGTATTAACTACTACGCAAATGACAGACTTGGTGCTGTTGCTGTAGCAAACCTTAGCAATACTGCAGAAGGTAGAGAACTTGCTATTGCAAAGATTATGGATTGGATGCAAAAAAATCCATCTTTCCGTAAAGAAGCACAACTTGCAGCAAAAAACGTTGATGAAAGACAACACGCTGAGATTGTTTACAATCGAGCAGCAGAAATCTTTGAAAAGCGTGGAAATGCAGCAGGTGCTACTAAAGAGATTAACGTAGATCTTCTTAACAAGATTCGTGTACAAAATGACCAAGGAGAGTACATTATCTCTGGTCAACTATCACTAGATGATGTATCTAAGTTAGATGATGCAGATATTCCAGCCTATGTTCTTGGACCTCAGTTAGTTCCTTTGTCAGAATCAGGCAACGTAACTGCATCTTTGATGTCAAAGGGTTGGACTTGGTTAGGACTTGCTAACTCACGTATGTCTCGTCAACCTATTGTCTTTAATGAAATCATTAACATCCGTAAGCAGATGAAGAAATCTGGATTTGAAGAAGCGTATATCAATTCTGTTGTAAGCAAAGTTGACCAAGCAGATCCAAAGAAGATTGCTACAGCTACAGAGCGTGCAAAGCGTCAGTTTGCAGAACTAGTTGAAGAGCGTGCAGTATCTCAAGTACTGCAATATGTGGATAATCCACTAGTTCGTACACAATTAGCATTTGGTGCTCGTAACTTCTCTCGTTTCTACCGTGCTACTGAAGACTTTTATCGTCGTATGTCTCGTGTTGTTGCGTATAACCCAATGGCTGTTCGCAAAGCTGCGCTAACCTATGATGGAATTGCTCATAATGGTTGGATTCAAGAGGATGACCAAGGCGAAAAGTACTTTGTCTACCCTGGTATTGAGCCTATTTACTCTGCCGTACGTGGTGCAATGACAGCAATAGGTATTCCTGCTGACTTTAAGACACCATTTCCTGTGCAGTTTGGCGCACAACTCAAGATGCTTACACCATCTTTGAACCAAGACTCTTTGATTCCTACATTTTCAGGTCCACTTGCCGGTGTATCTATGAAGGTTATATCAAACCTAGTAGATGTTGCAGGCGCACCAGGAGCCGCAGACACAATTACCCAACTTTCTATGGGTAAGTACGCAGTAGGACGCTCATTTGTATCTGCTTTCCTACCTGCTCACATCAATCGTTTATACGAAACTATGAGCACAGATGAACGTGACTCACAGTACGCAAGTGCGTGGCGTAAAGCGGTAACATACCTTGAAGCAGGTGGTCACGGATTACCACAGAAGTATGATGAGACAGGTAACCTCATTCCTCCTAGTATTCAGGAGCAAGAAGAGTACCGTCAGCGCGTTAAGAATACTGTTCTAGGTATTCTTGGTACACGTTTTGTATTTGGTTTCTTTGCACCAGCATCACCACAAGTTCAACTCAAGGCTGATATGGCTGACTGGATTAAAGATAACGGTAAGGCAAACTTTAAGCAGGCTTGGAACGGTCTACTAGATCAATACCCTGGCGATTACGACGCAGCTATGGCTAAGTGGGTTGAGTTATTCCCTAACCAGATTCCATTTACCATTCCAGAATCTGAGAAGAAAACAGTTGCTATCATCCGATATGCAGAAGAATCAGGTACCTTCGTAGAAAAGAACAAAGATTTATTTGAACGGTATCCACAAGGAGCAGCGTTCCTTATTCCTCACAAGTCAGGTTTCTCTTGGGATGCCTATAAAACTATGAAGGATATGGGTCTTAAGTACAATAAGCGTGTAGATGATTACTTGCGTGAGGTACAAACCGCTGCAGATCTACAGGTTTATTACAGCAAAAAGAATGATTATGAGACTTCTTTGAAGACTAAGATTACAGACTTTGAGCGTACTATGGCACGCAATGAGTTTCAGGCTTGGGCCAAGACATTCAAAGCTGGGCGACCATTAGTACAAGAAGAGTTATCACAGGGTGGCAAGAAGGCTATTGAGCGTATCAACGCTATTGATGACCTGCGTAAGATGCTTAATGATAAGAGTGTAACTGCACTTCCTTCTGTGCAAAAGCCTTTGAAGGAAATGTTAGATGCTTATGATTCTTACAAGATGCAAAGACAAGCATTAGATAAAGTTTCAGGAACTACAAACCTTATTGCTTTTATGAAGGATTCTACAATCGTTAAGATTCGTGAACTTTCAAAAGCAAATGAAAATACTATGAGTGCTTACAATACATTGTTTGCATCGTTATTAGGAGATACTGATGGTTAGTCCAACTTCCGGTCCAGACGCTGCGCGAGCAATGTCTGCTCCTGCAACACAAACTAGCGGATCAACTACCAGTAGTGAAGTTGCTTTTGATGTTTTTGTAAAGAACATTTCACAAGCATCTGAACCAGCACGCCTTGCTTTGGCTGAAAGATTAAAAGAAGCAGGTATCTGGAAGGGTAAAGTATCAAGCAAGTTTGACCTTAAGTACTACACAGCTCTAGCAAAGCTAGAAGAAAAGTACCAGGGTCAGGTAGCACTAGATAAGATGGTTGGAGCAACTGCTCCTACTGCACGATATGATGTCCTTGCAAGTATCATTTCAGATGGTGGCGAAGATGGTGGCCCAACAACTACCCGTCAAACTTATGTAACTAGCGCATCTCAAACTGCTAAATTAGCCAATGATATCGCTGTAAATATATTAGAACGCGAACTTACCCCAGCAGAGCAAGCAAAAATAAAAAAGATTGTAAACGCTGCTCAGCGTGCAGAACCTAGTATTCAAACATCAGGCAAAGGTTTTAGCACAACGCAAGGTGGAGTAGACGAACAACAACTAATTAAACAAGAATTATCAAAGACTTCAGAGGCAAAGACTGTACGTGCTACTGATGCCTATGCAATTATGATGCAAGAGTTTGGAGGCTTACGCTAATGGCTAATGCAATCCAAACTAAACTACAAAAGATTTCTGGTGAATATTCTGCTAAGGTAGAAGAAACACGCAAACTTAGAGAAAAAAAGAAGAAGCCATTTGTAACAGATGCTGAAATAAAAACAATCAATGAACAGATTGCAGTTCTTGAGCGTGAGTATAAAGATCTGAATACAAAGTACAATGAACTTGCTAAGTTGGAAAAAACTGCTGAAGAATACTTAGACTTAAATAAAAAAGTTAAAGAGTATCAAGCAGATCTTGCTTCAGCAACTGCACGTGGTGAAGATACAGCTTCTATTAAAAGAAATATTAACAAGGCAACGACTAGGCTTAAAGTTATTGGGCCAGATGTTGAACGTGGTTTTCCTGAAATTAAAGTAGCAACTCCACAGACTCCTGCTGCTGCACAAAACCTTGGTGGTCCTAGCGGTACACCAACGCTGACTCCTAGTACTCCACCTTCAGGTCTAACTCCTGAAGTAAAGAAGCCTGAAGTCAAGACACCACCAAAGACTCCTGCAAAGACACCTCCTACAGAAATCAAACCTGTTGTGGATAGAGAAGCAGAAGCATTAAATACAGCCGCAGGAACAGACTTTACTTTACCTGAAACTTTGTTTAAGAACATCCCAAGTCTTAATGCTCTTCTAAAAAAGTATGTTAACACTCCTGGTATGACACCAGATGCTTTCCGTAAGATGCTTCGTGATGATGTTTGGTACAAGCAAAATTCCAAAGAAATCAAAGATCGTTATATTCAGTACTATAACTATCGCGATCTTCAAGCATCAGGTCGTGCTCAAGGCACTACTGATTACGAGATGCAGATTGCCAAGATTGAAGCAGACCTAAAAAAGCGTGCAGTTAAACTAGGTTCAGCAGCAGCATCAGATCCTGCTGCCTTACGCAAAGCAGCAGAAAACCTTTACATTACTAACCGTAGTGAAGATGATTCCTTTATTACAGATTTCCTAGCAGCATCTATCCGTCCAGTATCAGGAATGATTGGTGGAAAAGTAACTGAAGGATACTCGGGACAAGCACTTACCAACTACAAACTATTAGTTGAAGCAGCTCGTGATAATGGATTCCAAATAAGCGACATAATTCCAGGTGGTTCTAGTGAGCAACAAGTTCTTCAAGGCATTGCCTCTGGTAAAATTGACGTCAACCGTGTTGTTGCAGATGCTCGTAAATTGGCATCACAGGGCCAACCTACCTATGTCCGTGATTTACTCGCCCAAGGATATAGTCTTAAGCAAGTCTTTGCTCCTTACCGTGAGGTAATGGCTAACGTACTTGAAATAGGTGATTCAGACCAGATTGATCTTAACGACCCATTACTTCGTTCTGCAATTACAGACAAAGGCGATATGAACTTATACGACTTCAGAAAGCAACTTCGCCAAGACAATCGTTGGCAGTACACTGCCCAAGCAAAAGAAGATGTATCAACTGCAGCATTGCAGGTACTACGTGACTTCGGATTCCAGGGGTAATTAAATGGCAAGATTAGATAGAGATATGCCAGATGGAATTAAAACTCCAACATCATTTTCAACTGTAGATGAACAAACAAAAGCGCAAGCAATGCGTGAAACTGCACCTGCTCCTGAATTAACTCGCGCTCAACAAGTAACTGCTGCACGACTTGCATCATCTCCTATTGCCCAAGAAGCAGCTAGAACAACTGAAGCTCTTAAAAAATTTACTGCAAAGGGTGGACTTCTTGGAGTACCTGGATCTAACATTCAAGGCCCTACTGCTGGTACAAGTGCTACAGCTTCTGCTGCTACTCCTAATGCAGCATCTAGTGCTGCTGTTAGTGGAAAGGTAATCAACTCTACTTACGTTGACCCAGCAACTGGAGACATTATAGCAGTCTATTCTGATGGAACAAATGGTGTTTTATCAAAGGGGACAAAACAACTAGAGGCGGATTTAGCAGCCAAAACTAAAGCTGCAACAGATCAAGCAGCACGTCAGTCTGCCTATGATTTATTATACTCAGAGTTTAACAAATACGGTCTTGGTTCTTTAGTAGATCCACTCAAGAATCTTATTACAAGTGGTGCTTCACCTGCAGAGTTTACTATTAAATTGCGCGAATCAGATGCTTACCAAAAGCGTTTTTCTGCCAATAAGCAACGCATCTCAAAGGGATTAAAGGCAATCTCTGAAGCAGAGTACATCAACCTTGAAGACCAATATCAAAGTATTCTTCGTAATGCAGGACTTCCAGAATCTTACTGGAGGCAAACAGTTGACCCAGTAACTGGCATAGTTTCACAAGAAGGTTTTGCCAACTTTATTGCTAACGATGTGTCTGCACTTGAATTAGAAGATCGAGTTTCTACGGCACAGAAACGTTTACTTTATGCTAACCCAGAAGTCAGTATTGCGCTTAAGACTTTCTACCCAGATATTACTAATGGTGATCTTCTTGCGTATGCACTTGACCCAACTAAGGGGCTTGAGCAAATCAAGCGTCGTATTACTGCAGCAGAGGTTGGATCAACAGCAGTTCAAATGGGACTTGCAACTAACGTAACAGATGCAGAATATCTTGCACGTTATGGTGTTACTAAGCAGACTGCTCAGCAAGGCTATCAAACTATTGCTGGTGGATTGCAACGTGGTTCACAACTTGCATCTATCTATGGAGAAAATCCATACACACAGACAACAGCAGAACAAGAAGTCTTTGGTGTACCCGGTGCAGCAGAAGCTAAAGCAGCACGTCAGAAGATTACTGGATTGGAAAAAGCTACCTTTGGTGGTCAAACCGGATTATCTTCTGGTGCATTAGCACGAGATCGCGCTGGCGGTTTCTAAATAAAAAGCCTGCCACTAGAACGACTGGCCTAGTGGAGCGACAAGAAGACCAGTAGTAGGAGCCACATAACCCGCCCCAAGGATATGTGAGGCCTGCGTCAAACAACTAATAGGGAGAAGGACCACTATGTCCAATTACGACTACGAGGATGATGACGACTTCGATACGAATGACTCATCAAACGATCTAGTAAAGCAACTACGCAAAGCGTCTAAGCAAAAAGACAAAGAACTAAATGAGCTTAAAGCTCAGTTTGAGTCTTTAAACAAGGCCCAACGCGAACGAGCAATAAAGGATGCCCTCGCAAGTCGCGGGGTAAACAGCAAAATTGCTTCATTTATCCCACAGGATATAGACCCAACTGAAGAGTCTGTATCTAAATGGCTTGAAGACTATGCCGATGTATTCGGTATTGAAACAAGCCAAACCCAGGCAACACCTAATGTAAATCCAAACGATGCTGCAGCATATAAGCGTATGACTAACTCCGCAGACTCTGGTGTATCACCAGAACACAATGGAGACATTATGCAAAGACTAATGAACGCTAACAGCAAAGAAGAACTGGATGAAGTTATTAGGTTGTCTGGACTCTAATCCGATCCTAAAACAGAAAGGCTAGACCAAATGGCTATCCCAACAGGTACCCCCACAACCACGTCTAGCATCAGCAACCTCGTACAGGCAGCATACGACCAGTATGTAAGAATGGCACTACGTTCCATTCCTGTTATGCGCTCACTTGCAGATGTTAAGCCGGTTCAACAGGCTATGCCAGGATCATCAGTTGTTTTCTCAATCTATTCAGATTTGGCTCAGGCTACATCTACATTGACAGAAACTTCAGATGTTTCAAGCATCGCACTAGGTAACCCATCACAGGTTACAGTAACACTGAACGAATACGGTTCAGCAGTTACAACAACAAAGAAGCTAAACCTAACTTCTTTCAACGACGTTGATTCAGCTCTTGCTGACATCATCGCGTACAACGCAGCAGATTCTATTGACAACGTAGTAGGTCAGGTCCTCTCAGCAGGAACAAACGTGATCTACTCAAACGGTCCATCAGGAACTACTCCAACTGCATCATCAGAAGTTCTACCAGTAGACACAATGACAGTTGCAGATATCCGCAACGCTGTTGTATCACTACGCACAAACAAGGCATTGCCTCGTATGGGTGAACTATATGCTGCATACCTACACCCACGTCAGTCAGCCGATCTTCGCGCTGAAACTGGTACAGGTGGATTCCAGGAACTAACAAAGTACGTTGAGCGTACACCGTTCGTTGCTGGTGCAGTAGGCGTTATCGAAGGCGCTTTTATCGTTGAGACACCACGTGTCCTTAACGGTCTAAAGCTAGCTGCAGGTATTGCTACAAGCACAACAATCACAAACGTTGCGCTAACATCAAACGTTGCAACAATCACAACAGCAGTTGCTCACGGTCTTGGCGTAGGTCAGGTCGTAACAGTTGCTGCTACAACCAACACAACACTTAATGGAACATATACAATTGCATCTGTTCCATCAACAACAACATTTACCTATTCAAAGACACTTAGCAACATCACATCTGTTGCTGACACAGGTACTGTTACATTCACCAACAACTACCGCGCAATCGTCGCTGGTCGTGAAGCATTGGCTGAAGCACAGGCAGCAGATATCTCAACCGTTATCGGTCCAGAGATTGACGCACTACGTCGTTTCCGCACAATCGGTTGGTACTACTTCGGAGGCTTTGCACGCCTTCGTGAAGCAGCGCTCTATCGCATTGAGTCTGCAGCAACAAACGGATAATTCCGCTAGTGCAACGGCAGGGGGTAGGGAAACCTACCCTCTGTCACTTATGAAAGGTTGGAAATGGCATATACATTGATGACTCCGTACCAGTGGCAAACCTGGGGCGCAGGTGGTAGTGAGTTCACTCCATACTCACGTCTATCAGGTCGTCGCTTTAATGGTGGAACCATTGATGGTTCTATTCCAATTAGTCTTACAGATGTAGCACGAGGTCAGACTCTAATTGTTAATGGTACTCAAGTAACAATTACACTGACTCCAAGCCAAGATGATCTAGCAGCAGCAAGTTACTATTTCCTTGGTGGTCACGAATATACTATTAGTGATTACCAGGCACAGGTTCTTATTGATGCAGGATACGGCGATTGGGTTACTCCAGTATGAGTTTACATAGACGCACAACGCACCTTGAGTATGTAGAAGGATGCTTTGGTTGCAAGATAGGTGAACTAGAGTTGAGCGTAGGTGTGGCAAACCACAGAGGTATACCTACAGCTAAGCAACACGATAAGGAACTACAGTCTTATTATGATGCAACACGACAGGGTATTGAACCACGTTCAACAAAGAGCAAAGATATAGATGCAGCAGTTCAACTTTCCAACGAGGCTGGTAAGGCTTTCGATGGGATCTCAATGACATTTAAGGAGTAACAATGAGTCAAAATGAATCAATGGCAATGGAGCAGGATGAAAACATCCCTGCCTATGCACCAGCAGATAAGCAGTATGCAAGCAATACAAAGTACACAACTTATGAATCACTACAAACTGGAGCTATGGGAAAGGCAACAAAATAATGAAGAAGAAGCCAATGGCAGGAATGTGCAAGAAGTGCGGTAAGTCAAAGAAATCTTGTAAGTGCTAATGAAGAAGTCAGCAGCGCATCCAGGATTTAAGGCAGTCCAAAAGAAGATTGCAGCAAAGCAAGGCGTTGGTATGGAACGTGCTGGCGCTATCCTTGCAGCAGGTGCTCGTAAGGCATCTAAGAAGGCTGTCAAGGCCAACCCAAACCTTAAGAAAGTTTCTGGTATGAAGAAGAAGATGGGCTAATGAAAAAAGCCAAGCCAAAGACTAAAGTTGAAAAGGTAATGCACGAGTTTAAGACTGGAACTTTGCACTCAGGTAAAAAGGGTCCAGTAGTTAAGAACCGTAAGCAAGCAATTGCTATTGCACTATCAGAAGCAAAAATGACTAAGAAGAAAATGGGTAAGAAGAAGTAAATGGCAAAGACTCCAGCGTGGCAGAGAGCAGAAGGTAAGAACCCCAAGGGTGGCCTGAATGCAAAAGGTCGTGCCTCTGCCAAAGCTGCGGGTATGAATCTCAAGCCTCCAGTTAAAAAGGCTGAGGCTGCTAAGTCTCCTAAGTCTGCAGCAAGGCGCAAGTCTTTCTGTGGTCGTATGTGTGGGATGAAGGCCAAGAACACTTCTAGTAAGACAGCCAAAGATCCGAACTCTAGAATAAACAAGTCACTTCGTGCTTGGGATTGTAGTTGCAAATGAAGAAGAAAGTAGCATTCTGGGATAAAAAGAATCCCAATAAGAAGTCAACACCTCTAACGCCAGCGCAGAAGACTGCAGCTAA
>Ga0214917_10006270_pt1 | contig 12408 bp, 17 predicted proteins | sample LL_1208_BB_MetaG_FD_177983 | JGI IMG/M metagenome (GOLD analysis project Ga0214917, IMG submission 177983) | Freshwater microbial communities from Lake Lanier, Atlanta, Georgia, United States - LL_1208_BB | ecosystem: Environmental > Aquatic > Freshwater > Lake | place: USA: Georgia | collected...
TTCTCATCCCTACACTTCAAACGGAAAATAGATAGATTAATCTACTTTAACTCCTTCTCCACATCCCACCATTCAATCGTGTTATATGTGAATTGAAATCCATTTCGTATCAGATATGATTTTAGACCGATGAACATTCAAAACCGGCATCCTGAAAGGTGCCGGTTTTGAATATTCTCGGCCCCTAGACACAACACAACACTTTCAAACGGGCATTAAATGCCCGTTTGAAATGTTCGTTGGTCTAAAATGTTCATTTTTAATCCGACGTTGGTCAGAGAAACGCACCGAACCGCAATAGGAAAACAAAGGGAAAGAGTAGGAGGAGCAATGTGCTCATTACAGGAAGCATTTCTGGGATGGGCTGAAGAGCCTCAATCCCGGTCAGAGAAACGAAAGAAACGTAAAGCGCAACTACCACCAGAGCCGGCAGTCATTGAACCAGACCGGCCGGCTCATCGCCCCCTTCCACCCGCAGAGTTGCTTGGTGGCTCTCCAACAGAGAATACAGAATCAACATCTATTTCCGCAATGTTGAATGCTGCCGAACAGAAGGATTTTTTCCCACATCCGTCCGTGGAGAACAAGGACGAGAATGTATATAAACTGGAACCAGATTGGGCCAAAGCATTTCATGATGATTCGGCACCGGCTTGGATAAAGGACCGTATGCCGCAGCGCAATTCCGAAGCACCGCTAATTCCTGCTCCATGGATGGATGGAGCGCCCACATTGTGGCAGCGAGTCCCCTCCGCAATGAAGGAATCACCTGGTCTTCGTGCTGCCGAAGATGCCGCCACAAATCGTATTGATGACCTTCAACGCAAACTGGATCATATGTTTGATAAACTGAACGATTTAGAAGTAAGCCGTTCAGAGTCAAATCACGTAGAGATTATCTTGTTTGTTTTAGCCGGTATTTTTATGTTATTGTTGTTGGATTTGATTGTGAAACAAGGAACGCACGCCGCAGCGTACATGGCGAGCGCAGGGGCACCCTCAGCGATTGTGGGCGGTTGGAGATTCTAAACGAAACTCACGTGTTTTTCACTGAGTTGTCCAGGGAGCTGCGTAGCAAACGTTGTCGTTGCGCCCGAATAGAGAGCAGCCGCCACCGATGGTTGTGTCGGTTGTACAATCTCCACGGTCGGTTTAAATTCTACTGTTTTCTTAAACGGCGTCTTTCGTTTCTCAACGGCAGACTCAGTTCTTTGTGGTTTCAATGCAGATGGCGGAACAGTCATTTTCGGCTCGCTCTCTCCTGATAACACTGAGTTGCGAACTGTATTCAGCACAACGCTCCACGGACTCTCAGAATGTTTATAACGGTCATCATGGGGTTTCCAACTTATAAACAGTAAATTGGGATGCGTATACGAAACGACATAACCGGCATTCCTGAGATTCCAAACAATATATAGCACCGCATCACCTATATCAAATCGTGGTGTTCCAGGAATAAACTCTGGTACAACATATACTAGACTGCGTTCATTACCGGGTACACGCGCAACCGCTTTAATTTTGTTGTATATCTGTGATAGCACAGAATTATAAATACGAATACGTGTTGCGTCCCGTTTCGCCTCTTCTTTGTAAAGGGACGACGGATTCAGCACTGGTGGAACTAAACCATCCGACATTCCTACTCTCCTAGTGCGTATTTTCAATATTTGATTTTTACACGCGGTTCATAAGATGATATCAAGTCTTGTCTTTGGAGGTGGAGGGACTCGGTGCTTAATTTATGCGCAAGCGCTTGCTGAACTTCAAACAAAAGGTATGCTGGGCTCTGTACGAAAGGTGTGGGGTACCAGTGCCGGCGCCCTTATAGGAACCATGTTTGCGTTGAGCAACGACGGTCGCACAGTGCGTGACGCGCTGTATAAATGCGACTTTTCGCGCTTTCGTGATATAGCCATAAAAAACATCCTAAATATTAATGAAACATGGGGATTGGATGACGGAAACAACCTACGTAGGATGATTGGCGAGTTGTGTAATTCAATGCGCGGTGGTGGAGCCGAAATGAAGATGTCTGACCTTCCAACAATGAATATTGTGGTTGCTGATTTGTCTATCCGAGAGACGATAGTCATCAATGCAGAGACGTATCCTGAACTGCCTGTGGTAGACGCGATACGTGCGTCTATGAGTCTTCCACTGTTGCTGAGACCTTTTGTAGCGCCATCTGGGAATATATGGATTGACGGTGGCTTGCGTGAAAATTTTCCGTGGCGCATGTTGTCTAACGAGGAAAAGTTGGGTGCGCTCGGCTTTGCGATTGAGAAGGACTCACCTAAAACTCCGCGCACCATGGCCGATTTCATGTTTAGCATGGTTCATTATGATGAAATTCGGAACATAAATAACATTAAAGCGAATTGGCCAAATATAATTTGGTTTCCAAGTCCACCCTTTCCAACCTGGTTTACAAAAATCAAAGAGGAAGATTATACGATGTTGTCTGAACAAAGTCTGGTTGCGCTCACTTCTTATTTAGAGCGTCTTCCAGAAAATGACGGAATCCCTGATATGTCCGCTCTCCACTGTACTCCTTTATCAGCTGGCCCTGAGGGTCGTACAATTGAATGGTCGGATAACCCTTCACCTTTCCACGCACAAGTTCAGGATTCTTCTCAGCATCAATCGCCTTGCAAGCGACCGTCGCAGCGCCGATGGTCTGTGTAGCGCCTAGTTTCTTAAACTCAGGAAGCGCATGGTGGCAGTGAGGACACCAATCCGCAAAGTACATTTCAAAATTATAGGGGGCGTTTGCCTCTTTCATAGGGTTTGCGGGCGAATCTAAGAATCCCTCTACACGACGATTTCGCGCCCAGAGAAAAATGAGGACTGCGCCCACCAAAAAGAGCGCATATCGCAGATACTCTTGTTTAAACAGATTAGCCATTTATATAGAATATAGAAAATGATTCTACGTGGGCCATTTATGTCGCCTTATATACACAGGCCGGTTGGCGATATTTCATGGACCGATGAAGATTACGCACGCGCGCAAACATGGGAAGCGAAGCTCTCTGCAAAGGGGGTAGAGGTAGAGGAGCGGAAGCAGCTCGTATACTGCGCAGTCATGATACGAAAACTTCCGGGAATACAATATCCCAGTAATATAATGGACCGACTGCGTATGTTTAGTTGTAATGGAAACATACTATAGGAGAAAGGATGTTATCAGATATTCTCTGTAGATTTAACGAAAATGGGACTGATAGCGAATCGGGGGAGATATGGAGCGTTTCTGCTGGACAATTGGAGAAATCGTTACGTCATTATCGTGTATTTATTCGAGGTGAAGCATCTATGGACATTGAATGTACCATAGATATTTCCATTAAAACAACGGATGCTCTACGTGAATTTGTTGATAAATTGGCTATAGCATGCGAGCCAGTGAAGAATGAACCATTTCTACATGCGATTCAACAAATGTTTGTGATTGACCCGTGGCTACAGAAAGCCCCCTGTAAGTTTGAATATTGATTTCCTGCGATGTTTGAGCGTGTTTCTCGCGTGTTTTTTCACGGCTCTACACGTCTTAATTTTTACCTTTCGCTTCCCACAATTGGAACTAAAAGTACTGAGTTCTGAACACACTTGTGAGAAGTTTTCGTGATGCTTATTCTCTCGCAGTTTTGCGCAGAGATACTCTTCCATTTTGAACAACCAACGCGTAAGAGAACCACGTCCGTGTTTTGTGTGTGGTCTTTGTGGTCCTGAGGTCCATGCTGCGCGCCAACTATCAAACGGTAGAACCTGATTCAGCGAATTCCACCAGCGTTCCAAGTACGGAAGCCGCTCCTCTCGCGTCATAAGAGACCACCGATTCTTTAGTTCTGGTGTATGAATTGTAGAGAGCGGCGGGGCGTTCGGCATGGGCGATGAATGAACTGCTGGACAGGGTGTTGTGTATGCTGTACTATAGAGAAAATCCCAACCGAGAAAGGTGTTCTTTGTACAAGGTTCTGTGTATAAAGTTTCATAGTGGCGTTTGATTTCGGACCACTTTGGGTCTTTCTCATGATGAAGACCTTGCTCCCTCAGTTTTCCATTTACGCGATTATGAATTCGGTACATCCATTCGGCGTATTCTTTGCGATTGTTGGGAATTGGGTCATTTTGTATATAATCGCTTAAACTCGCTCTACAAAACTTACAGGGCAACGCATATGGTAGTGTTGTAAAGAATTCACGTAGCGGCTCTTCTGGTAAATCTGGTGCGGCGGTCGCCACCAAGTGAATAAATCGCCAACCGCTTGGCCCCCAAAATCGTGTGTCCATCCTTACTCTTGTGTGGGAATATGTTCTCGTACCAGCAATAAAGTGAAACTTCCTATTACAAGGGCCAGATAAACGCCCAAACGTGACCACCACGATGTACAAAAATGATCGAGGAAAAGGCTCACGGAACCCCAAAGTCCTACCCAGAAGAAGACAGTCAATACTATCTCTTCTAGGTATTTATGTGGAAAAGCCATTTTATAATTGAAATGAAAAATATTATGGTGTCTAAAATCCGAATGTGCTTGTGCTGGCCAACATGGGACGCACAGTATCCTTCGGTTCATACGCCGCTTTACATTTGATATTCGGTTCGGGGCAGGGCGCGCATTGTACAGGCGGGCAGGCGGGGCAAGCCTTTGGCTCAGGGCACTGAACAACTGGGCACCGAGGACGAGGGCAGGGTGGGCATTCACCAATCTTACAAGGCTTTGAGCATGTACTGATACAAGGCGGGCATTGAGGTACCGATGATTTTAATACATACTTGGACATGTCGGGTTGCGGTGGGCACTCTGTCTTCAACATATATTTGCTCATATCGGGCATGGGTGGGCAAGGTGGAACAGTTGATTTGAGTACCCATTTGCTTGCGTCGGGCTCGGGACATGGTGGGCACGAAGGTGCAAAACCGCCTCCATTGCCTCCATGGTTTCCGTGGCCTCTATGGTTTCCATGGCCTCCATCAGGGCGAATGGGACAGCCGCAAGGGGAGCTGTGACCGCAACGAGGGCATAAATCATCGTCATCATCGTAATCGTCAAATCCCTCGGTTTTTCCGCGGCGACCCAACGCAAATCCAATAATTAATGCAGCCAAAATAACGGCTAGAAAAACAATCGAATCGAATTTCATTCCTACTCATATCAGTGAAATTAGGTTAGCATGCTGAATTTCTGTTGTGGATTATACTTTGGACATCCAAACATCTCCGGGTACCATGCTCCCCATGTATCTCCAATACGATTACATACCATAGTGTAATTTCCCTTCCAACTATATTGTGGACCAACCTCGTTCGGATTTCCAATACATCCAAATGAAGCTGGGTCACCTAAATTTGCGCTCGCAACTTGTCTACATAAATTCTGGGAACGCTCTTTCCAATCTGGGCCACCCACTGATGCTGGGTCAAAAACACTAGCGCTCGCTCTCCGTTGAATCTGTTCATCATTCATTGCGTATCCAGGACGACGAAACACATCAGGACTAATCTCACCCGTTGGAAACGTCTCTTGATGGTCGTTGAGTCCAGTTTCCTGGGCTGTATCTAAGCTTTGTGCCGATGGATATTCAGGTGTGGAACCATACATATCATCGTTCCGTGTAGCGTTGTAATCTGTAGTTGGACCCTTTTGCCGACGCTTATGGGTTCTCTTTAATGCGCTTTTTAGGATATTCATCTCATTCTCCATGGAATTTAAATAATCACTTGATGGATTTAGTTTCGCAACGAGCAATTGATTGAGGGTTGTCTCTATTTTATCCAATCGCTCCATGGCCGCATTCTTATTTTGGTCATCGGGGTCGTGACTTACATTCACCTGAACACTCCATTTCAACTGTTTCGCCATTGTCAATAAATCATTGACTGGTACCGGCATTTTATCAAGGGGCGATTGTGGTTTCGCCGCCTTGTTTGTAGCATTTGGAAGGTGAAGAGCGGGTAGTACAGGTTGATTTACATCCAATGCATGTAGGAAGTTATCAGCATCGTCCTTTGTGACTGGTACATCTTGAATCGCCATTGTTCCACGTTCAATACGAGAAATCATATCTGTTAGATTTCCAGCCAAATCTTCTAATTGATTCTGCTTTGCTAGCATTGTTGGAGATTGTGAGCGTGAATTTGCGATGTTCAGTGATTCCGTATTTATGCGTTCTCTGAGTTTTTTCAAATCTTCTAATGTGATAGCGGAAGGAGGAGCCGCAACAAGCGTGGGTTGGGTCATTGACGCAATATAAGCAACCTGGTCAGGGTTTGCGCCCATATTTTGAGCAGGTAGAGTTGATGCTGCTGCGGCTGCCCCGTGAACAATATGCGCATTTCTCAGCTTGGTGGTCAATGAATCGTATTTTGTGCGTTGCTCTGTTGCCTTTGAAACAGATGTTCCTGTTATATCAGGATTTGTATAGGATGTCTTGATTGAATTTTCAATGGACGGAATGTTATCTTTGATATTTTGAAGTTCGCTCTTTGTGTCGCTATCCAAATCGGTTGTTGATGGGTCTTTTGTTAAAATCAGAAGTTTAAGAGTGTTAAAACTATCTGCGAGCGCTTGAATATCTGTTGGTTGCGCAAGAGATGCACTCGGATTTGTGGTTGTCGCAGCAGCAACATCGGTTGGAATCGCGCTTGTTTGCGATGCGGCTGGAACAGTTCCTTGCGTAGCCGGATTTAGAGGAGGAGATGGCGGCGCATCTTCAAACCCTTCTTTCCGTCTCTGAATTACAAACAAAAGAACTAATAACGCGATTGCGCTAAATGAAATCGCGAGTATTACATTGAGTGTTATTTTCATCCTCTGATATTTACGATTATTTAAGTTTACACGCCCAACAAGGAATGCTGTCTTTGCGTATATAATCACGCATATCTGGGCATTTTGGTTTTGGTTGCGGCTGTGGCGGTGGGCACTTTCTAGGAATCTCCACATATTTGATGATTGTTCTCGTCTTTTGTCTTCGTCTTGGCTTTGGCTCCGGCTCTGGTTCATCGTCATCATTATCTTCCTCTTCTTTTAGGCTTGGAACAACATCTGTTTTCGCCGGGGCTGGTTCCGCTTTCACAATGGGTGGAAGAGGCAACGTTTGTTGAAATGCCGCTCCTTGTTGAATACTATCAGTCGTTTTCGGTGCGGGTGGATTCGGCACAGAGGGCGTGCTACTCTGTGTCGTCGCTCCATCAGGAACAGGTATCGCGCCACTTCGTTGCATCTCTGGCGCAGGCGGAGGGTTTGGTGTTGTGGTCGGAATAGCGAATTGAAAATCGGGTGTGCCTGTTGTGGCAGGTTGAAAAATTGTCTTCAATTGCTGAATATAAGCCGCCGGATCTGGTTGTACATCTTCAAACCCCTCATATCTGCGTTCAAACATGAAAACGGGTAAGAAATACAAAAGTAGTCCAAAGACAAAAATAGAGAGCCATACATATAATAACATTCCCTTATTGTATGTAGTCAAAATGTAAAAAGTGAAATCGGTGGATGAATTTATGAACTCATTCAAATGTACAAATTAAGATACCGTGATGATGATGTGATTGAGGTTGGTTTGGATGAAGCAGGACGCGGATGTCTCTTTGGACGCCTCTATGTTGGCGCGGTCATCTTTAGCAACGACACGGAAGATATGTTTGACCACGGCGCAATGTTAAAAGATATTCGTGATAGCAAACTTTTGACCAAACGAAAGCGTGATATTCTCTATGATTATGTTAAAGAATGTGCGCTAGATACATCTGTTGCTTACGCAGATGTGAATGATATTGATAAACTCAACATTCTACGTGCCGATTTGGCCACCATGCATCGTGCCCTGGATATGCTGAATGTCCCCGTGGAGCGTGTATTGGTGGACGGTGACCACTGGACTCCCTACAAAGATACCGAAGGTCATGCAATCGTAGACGGCGATGCGCAGTATTTGGCTATCGCCGCAGCCGGTATTCTTGCGAAAGTGAGCCGCGACCGTTGGGTGGAATCAGTGGTAGCCGAACATCCTGAATGGAATGAAATGTATGGTCTTGGCTCCAATATGGGATACGGGACCAAGGTTCACATGGAGGGGATTCAAAAGTACGGAGTTACTGCGCAACATCGTCGCTCCTTTGCGCCCGTGAAACGCGCCCTAGGACTTGAAGAAGGCGGGAAAAAGGCGTGGCTCGGCGTAGAAGAATAAGTGGTCTAAACTTTTGCGACCACGATAAACTAATGGCCTACGCATTAGAATCACTCACACCATGTGACGGCGAGTTTCATGAAATCGTAAAATTATGCGGTCTTCCTTACAATGAGAACGACGCTGTTCCACTCGTAATTGAAAAGATTCATAACAAAAAACTTCAAGAAGCATTTGATTCTCGTGTTGCGAAAATCACAGCACAAACAGGGTCGGTTCCCATTATACGTTTTCCAATGTATCATGGGACTAATGAAACAGCATCAAAGGCTATCGCCGCAAATGGATTTGATGTGACGAAATCACATGTAGCGGCATATAATAAAGGGACATATGTTGCTAGAGATTATACCTATAGTACAAATGGTTACGCCAAGAACGACTCGTATGGGAGTCAATTCCTTTTTGTATGTCGCGTAATTGAAGGACGAACATGTATTGGAACTCACAATGGAATAACGGACACAAGTAAATATGAGAGTGCGACAAATTCAGATAGGTCTATAGTAAGTTCTCCGTATAATGACGGTGTGTTACCTCTGTACTTCATACGATGGTTTCGTAAAATTCCGGTACCCACTAAACTCTCTTCCACTTGCTATTGATATATTCAATCTCCCAAGGGTATGTTTCTAATCCAATTTCGGTTAGATACATTCCAACCGATTTTCTCTGGTCTTGAGTGGTCTGTAGAAGCGGAGGACGTTTTTGCCGCTCGCAGGAATCCCATCCATTCTTGAGAAACAAATCATCCAAAATGGGCTCTACAAGGGGAGACAACCATGGTTCGTGTTGGTCATCAGGCACCTCCAGCTCCTTAAGATCCTTCACTGTCTCTTTGTAGCATGCTAGCCAGAACGCAATAGACTCTTCGCCCTCCTTCTCCTTCATCTCTTTTCTGTATCGTTCCTGTGTTGCGGGAATTCGCGCACTCAGCACTTGATTCGCATTGAGTTTCACAACGATATTCGGGTCAAATCCAAGGAAAACATTTACGAGACGAACCATCATTCCATTCAAACAATGACTTCGCCCTTCCTGTACTTCCTCTTGGAACCTTTTTTGAAGTTCCTTCTTGGTCTCCTTGTCTTCAGTATCTTGAATACGCAACCAGATACGGTCCACCAAATGTACAAACTCCACACCGTGCATAATATACGGTGTTTTCGCGTATTCTTGAAGAATCGTTCCAGGTAGATCGGATGTGTTCCATTGAAACCACGATGTTTTATAGGCGGCATTTATGGCGGACCAAAGGTCTTTCTTCCTTACGACTGTGGGTTTATAATCAACCAAATATAAAATATTCTGTTTTGTGCTTTTTTGTACACCGCTATCGTGTACATTATGGTCGTTTACATAAATATTTTTTGGTTTCTCCTCTTCCTCTTCTGGCGGTGCTTGTTCCCAAGGATTCGGTCGCCGTACAATCGGTTTTGTGTAAAAATCCACAGGATTGGAGAACGTGCTCACCGACGCACACGATGGAGGAACCAATTGTTTATTGAAACGGCGGAGCGCGTTTAAGTCAAGATTCAATCGCGCCAATGTAGGAGGTAAAGGATTCTCAACTGCTTCTATGCTATTATCATCTAATTCAAGAACAATGAGATTATTGAACTGTGCTAAATCTGGAATCCGCATATAATGATTTCCTGATAAATAACATTCGTGAATCGTTTGAGGAAGTACCGGCCACGTCCGTAATTTCGTTCCTACCGCTCTCAAAATATTGAGATTGGATGGAAGATTTTGAATCGCTTTTTCGTGAAGAGGATGACTCATATGAGGACGAATGTTATCCCGTTTGAATCGCTCTGGATTTCTCACAAATATCAACTCAAAAATATTGTCGCCAAGAATCTCATCGGATTCAACCGTAGTACCGTCGTTATAGGTGTATTGAAATAGGGTAGGGCCCGGCGTTCCTGGCTGCTCCCGCCGGAATTCTCTGGCTGCCGATAGTGGCTCTGGCTGGCTGTTGTCTGGCTGCCGCCCGGGCCCGGCTGGCTTTGAAATAGGGACATTCAGAAGCATGCTCGGGAACGAGAATGATTCAATTAGAGTGTAAGATTTAGGAGTTTTTAGGCCTTACGAGTCTTCATCGCACGATTTTTACGATGCTTTCGTGTGCTCTTTCGCGTGGCGCGACGTCCTCGGAGAATTGGAGAATAGGAGCGGCTGTTATTGTGATGGTAAGGATCATGTGGCTTTACCATTCCATTGCGTTCATAGGATGATAATTGTAAATAGGCCGGTTCCATCACACCCATATCAACAATGAAAAAATCTTCTTCACGATTAATTTCCAGCACTCTGCGTCGCTGTCCAGCATAAGGAATCATTGAATTCATTGTTAGAGTCGGCATTTTCTATATAACATCATGTGATTTTTATTTATCAGTTATGATTAATATCATAGTCTTGTATAATAAACGGTACTTCGGATTTATTATAAAATAATCTTGTTTTACTTTTTGAGGAATGTGTCTTCTGTTTTCTTGTAAATGAACGATTCGTATTAATCATAAAGCCAGATAAAACCTCTTTTTCTAATACTATATCATCACGAATTGAAAATACATGGTCAAATCCATAATTTATGAATGTTTCTTGTAATTTTGGCGTTCGTGGTGAAGCATAGATAAACGAGCATTTCTTTGTAATCGCAAATATATATAATGCGTATGCTAACATTTGTCCAAAGCGTTTTGTATTTCTCACAGTACAAAGTAGTTCCACTGCTAAAATGCGACCACGTTTCTTGTGCCGAATCTTTATAATGCGAATCCTACAATATTATGTATTCCTTTATCATCATGAAAAAAGAGAAAATAGTCGCTCTCTTCAGCCATATAATTTATGTATTCTTTTGAAATGTCGCCGCGACATAAATCTTCCAATTTATTGTAAACCGTAATAAATCGTATACACTGTTCCCTATCTTCATCTGTAACAAGTTGTATCGTTTTTTGAATATATCTATCAGGTGTTACAACGCCTTTATTCGTAATCTCATTATATTCACGAATAATATTATGATTCATTCTAGCTCTATAGGTAATTGGGATTTATTATAAAATAGTCTTCCTTTACTTTTTAAGGAATATGTCTTTTGTTTTCTTGTACATGAACGATTTGCCTTTATCTTAAACTCTGATAATACCTCTTTTTCTAATACCGTAATTTTATTTACAGAATGAATCTCATAGAAACCATAATTCAAAAATGTTTCTTTTAATTTAGAGTCTCTAGGCGAAGCATATATAAACGAACATTTATTTGAAATAGCAAATTTATATAATGCGAATGCTAACATTTGTCCAAAACGTTTTGTATTTCTCACACTACATAATAAATCTATTGAGAGAATCTTTTCTCTATTTTTCTTGTATAAAAACCGAACAAATGAAAAAGCAACAATATGGTCTATTTTGTTTTGAGAATGGAAAAATATAAAATAATCACATGATTCAGCCATATAATTTATGTAATCAGTTGAAAAATCTCCACGACATAAATCTTCCAATTTATTGTAGACTGTTAGAAAGCGAATACATTGTTCTCGATCTTCATCTGTAACAAGTTGTATGGTTTTTTTGAATATATCTTTCGGGTGTTACAAGTCCATTATCACGTATAATATTATGATACATTCTATGTAATATATGCAATTTGTTTGGGATTTAGCACACGCAATAAATTCATGAAAATCATGTATTTATTGCTATTATCATAGTTTTTAATTCAATAATTCTTAATATTTAGTGCTTGCGATTTGCCTTACGGCAGTTCTTGCGACTGGCTTTACGACTGGCCATGGAATTTCCCTTACGGGAGTTCTTGCGGCTGTTCTTGCGGCTATTCTTGCGGCTAGCCTTACGAGAGTTCTTACCGCCCATCATGTTTTTGGCGGCATTGGCGGCATTGGCGGCATTGGCGGCATTGGCGGCCGGGGCAGCGGCGGGCGCAGCGCGTGCGGCATTGGCGGCCGGTGCAGCGGCGTTCTTCTTGTTGTTAGCTGGGGCGTTAGGGGCCAAGGCTGCGAAAGAGTTCATCGCATTATCGAAGAAACCGTCCATTTATAATATGACTTGCGAAAATAACGCAGAGAAAGCAGAAGCAAAAAGTGATAGTTGGTTTATCCGTCTTTGTAATTTTAAAAATGTTAACAATACTTTTCTTTGATACAGAAACAAACGGATTACC
>Ga0214917_10006271_pt1 | contig 12403 bp, 11 predicted proteins | sample LL_1208_BB_MetaG_FD_177983 | JGI IMG/M metagenome (GOLD analysis project Ga0214917, IMG submission 177983) | Freshwater microbial communities from Lake Lanier, Atlanta, Georgia, United States - LL_1208_BB | ecosystem: Environmental > Aquatic > Freshwater > Lake | place: USA: Georgia | collected...
GGCAGTGGCTTCAACAACAGGCGGCACTGCTACTAGAGGAGCTAAAAGAGAAAAAGGGAGATTAAAACAAATATGGGAAGGATTTAAAATTTTTACAAATCCAAATTTATCAGTATGTGAAATTACAAACCAACTTACAGCTATGATTGAAAAAAACGATACTGTTAGAACGTATGTAGAAAATATTGAAAAGAAAATTGGTCTTAGAAAGTAGCAATTTAATTGACAAAAGACTTTAAGTAATTCAATATATAAATATGGACTCAAATAGCTTAAATCAATTATTAGATGAAATAATTTCAAGTTCAAAATATAGTGGCGTTTCAGAAGAACAAAAAGATACTTTGAAGAAAAAGTTAGTTCAAAAATTTATGAACGATTTAAATTTTGTTGCATTACAAATGCTCGATTCTGAAAAACAAAAAGTTTTTTCTCAAATTTTAGCAACTCAAAATCAAAACGATATTGATTTATTTATAGCTCAAAATATTCCTGATTTACAAAATCTAATGGATCAAACTACCCAAAAATATGTAGGGGAAGTTGCTATTTTCTTACAATAATATTGACAATAAGATTTAAATAAACTCTAATTATTATATGCCCGAAAGAACAGGTGCTGGTGAAAATTCCAGAAGAAACAGAAGAGTTAATGGGGCAGAACGAAGTCGAAGAGTAAGAATCAATACGGCGGGAGCTCATACAGCACCAATACCACCTTTTGTACTTTCGATACCAAGAGCACCAACTGCACCAACACCAACTGGTCCCGGAGCACCAACACCAACTACCACTTCACCAGATTTTGTTATCGATTTAAGCGTTGTAGAACTTTCAGAAACTGAAAAAGAAGAAATAATAAGAGAAAGAGTAAGAGAACTTGATGAAGTGCGAGAAAAAGTTGCGAATTCAAGAGCTTGGTATAACCCTAGAGGTTGGTGGGAAAAATTTGCCTATGGTGTAAGAAAAGAATGGTTAAAAGCTCACGATAGGAGAGATCTAAGAGGTAAGACAAATGCAGAAATTTTTGCCTCTTCTTCTGCTGATTTTAAAAAGAGAAAATCCGAAAGAGCAGAAGAAATTGCCCAACTTGGAGCTGAATCCCTGTTCAACGAATTATCAACAACAAAGGGTTTTAGAGAATTAGTACACGACTCAAAAACAACACCAACTGACCCAATCTTTGTAGCCCAAAAACAAAGAATGGTTAGTTTAATTAAGGATTATGCTAAAGATTTACTAAATCCCGGAGGCCCAACACTTTCAAGAGACTCCTTCGAAAGAATAAAAACTCAAATTTTAACCGATATGGCTAATGGAAATGCTGAATTAGCAAGAATTATTACCTCAGACTTCGATAATGTTTGGGTAAAAGTTGAAGCACTAGCGGAAAGAAATAGAGGAGTAGCTAATGCAGGAGCCGTTATCGATGCTATGAATATCGATTTAAATGTAAGATTTGGAAGAGCAAGACTAAATCACGAAACCGGAGACACTGATTCAGCCTCAATCAGACTTGAAAACGCAATTCTTAACAGCAGAGTACTTTCTTTTCTTCCCTTTGAAAAAAGATATTGGGTTTTAGCAGCAGGAATTACCGCTGCTAATTATGGATCTGGATTTGTAAAAAGTGCTGCAGTTGCTGCAAACTCAGTTCCTTTCTTAGGAGCTTTAGTTAGTGGTGTGATTTCCGGTGGTTTAGAATATATCAGAAAAAGAGATGAGGTTACCTACACTAACGATAAAGTTACAAGACTAATGGCTGAAGGAAAAAATCCTGGAGACCTAATGAATAGGCAAAATCCTCTGGAAATTGCCCAAAATATTTCAATGGTTAGGGTTGCCGATTTACAAGCTCAAATTGAGCAAAGCTATATTGCCTATAATGCTGCTTCTGATAAAAACGCTTCTCTGACAGTACTACTTGCAGATATGGCTAAGTTTAGAGCCTTACTTGAAATATCAACTAAAAGAGGAATTGATTTATTAAGCAGTACTTCTTTACAACAACTACAAACCGAAAAAACAAAACTTACAACAAGATCTAATCAGATTTTAAACGAAATAAAAGCCTCACACCCAAATCTAAGAGATTTATTTAATAATGCAACTACAAATGCAATAAATACTGAAACTAACAATCTAGACCAAAGACAAAGACAAGCTGTGGCATTAAGAAGAAATTTAGCTTTAGGAAGTGCCGCTTTTGCTGGAGGAATTGGAGCTGTTGCATCGTTAGCTGGAGTTGAACTAAAAGCCCAAATAAGTGGAAATACTCAAGGAATTTTTGAATATTTCAGAGGAACAAATACTGAAGCTACAAAACAAACTTCACTTGCTTGGCTTGCAAAATGGTTAAGAGGGGATACTACTGCAATGCACAATATAGGCAGAACCGCGGATATACCGCCACATCAAGTTTTGAAATCAGTTTGGGATGATAACGCAGCTACAGGTTTAGAAAGAAAAGTTTCTAAGGTAACTCAAGTTTCTGGTGAAGAAGCTTTAGCTAGATTAAAAGGGCAAACCGACTATGTACATGATTTAGTAAAAAGCTGGACTGGGGACTACGATGTCCAAAGAGCGAAGTTTGGTGGTAATACTAGATCATTCTGGAAATCAGAATCTAGTGCTATTTTAGATATCTTTGGAAGAGATGGTGGAAAAAATCCTGGAGATGCAATCACTCTTCATGATTTTAATGCAGCATATTTAGAAGCTTTCAAGAGAGGCACTTTCAAAGTAATTGTAAATCTTCCAGATGGGGACACAGTTGATGTGTCTAAATTTGCAGTTCTAAATAACGGTCATGTCAGTGTCGATTTTGCTAGAGTACCGGGATTAGTTGGCGAGATGTTTAAACACGGAAGTGCTCAAGGACTTAAAACAATCGAAAGCATAAATTATGGAATCGGTTCTGGAAATAAAATTGATATAGTCTCAACTATTGATGGAAAAGGTTTGCCGTTTATGCCGGATCCAACTTACTCAACCGAACAAGTCATGGAAGAAGTTAGAGGAGCTATGATTTCTAAACTTGTTGAGGAGGGCGGAGAAAAAGGTCATGAGATTATCGGAGCTCCAAAAGAAATCGACGATTTATTATTTTTCTGGTTTGGCCCAAGCTGGAGAACCCGAACTGCCAATGAAGCTCGCGCTGGAAGAACTGGAGGTACTACTGCTACCGGAGGTACTACTGCTACCGGAGGTACTACTGCTACCGGAGGTACTACTGCTACCGCAGAAAGAACAGCTACAGTTGAAGCAACAGATGAAGACTCAAATGAAAGAGAAAATCTTAATTCACAAACTTTAGGTATTATTTACGATACTCTAATTAACGAAGTAAATGGAAGATTAAGTATTAGACAAATTCAACAAAGACTCGAAGATTCAATTAGGAGACTATCTTTGGATGAGTCTTTTAGGGGATCTAGAAATGCAGTTAATACCTTTTATTTAATGTATGATGAAAAAGTAAATATCAATCCAACTGAAGCTCTAACAGAATTAATCGCTAATTTAAGAGCTGAAAAAACTAGAGCTACAAACGAACTTCGAAGAACTGGGACCACAACTTCTCCTAAACTTAAATTATATAATTCAGAAGTTATCAGAGAACGTGGCGATAACTACGGAAACCAAGAATTAACTGGTTTTGTAGGAGATGTGTGCGATAGAAGTGTTGAATTTATTAGAACAAATAACAACGAACAACAAATAATAAATAATCTAGATACGCACATCTTTAATATGAGAGATTTCACCTTTTATAAAGAAATAAGAGCTTTTAGATATTCATTTTCAAATATAACTCAAGAATTTATGGATGATATTGAAGACGGTATTTCACTAAGAGAAGCTAAAGCGGGTTTGATTTCAAAATTGCAAAATCTAAAACAAACAATCATTGACCAAATAAACCCACCAACTTCTTCCGGTAGAACTCTTCGAAGAAATACAAGAAGAGAAGCAAGAGTTACAAATCCTAGAGAAGAATCAACAGCTACTCAAGCAAATAACGATCAAACTAATGGTAATCAAAGAACCGAAGGAGAAGCTACAACCAGAGCCGAAGCCAGAACTGAAAGAAGAAGGCCTGAAGCAAGACCTGAGATAGCAGAAGGAACAAATATTGAAAATAGAGAGCAAATTACAGGTCTTTTAACAAGATTGCAAGAAGCTCGCGATAACGGGGTAATTTCTGATGAAGATCGAACCAATTCAATTTTAGAAGATGTATTTAATCAAGATTTAAATATAGCTGAAAGAACAAGAAGAGTTGATGCATTAATTAACCGAAGAGAAAGAGAAGCTCAGGAATAGAATTAAATTTAGTAAATATTTTGTCAAAGAAAGTGTAAAATTAAATTATGGATACCGAAAACAAAACTAATTATTTAGAGTCTTTATTGGATAGCTTTATTGATCAACAAAAATTTGCGGGAATGTCTTCTGAAGAAAAAGAAGTTTTTAAAGCATCTTTAGTTCAAAACTATAACGATAGAATAACCTCGGTAATAATTTTGAATATGCCTCAAGAAGTATCTGAAGAATTCACTACTATTGCTGAAAGAGGGGACACTACCGAAACCCTTACTTTTATCTATAACTATATACCAAACTACGATATGCTAGTTCAAAACGAAACTACAGCGTTCTTACAATCGCTAATAGCTACAAGTCAGCTTGATAACTTGTAAATTTATATTCTTTTAAATTGTGTAGTCTTTTAAAAATTCGTTATGAATTTCTTTAAGTCTTTTATTTGTAACGTGAGTATAAATTTGAGTTGTGGATACATTTGAATGCCCCAAAAGCTCTTGAACGCTTCGTAAATCAGCGCCTTGAGAAAGTAGGGTGGTGGCAAAAGAGTGTCTTAAAGTATGAGGAGTGGCGTCAACAGCAATTCCAGCATTTAAAGCATATTTTTTAACTAATCTTTGAACGGATCTTACAGTTAATCTCAAAGTTTCACCATCGGGATCGTTAGAACTCATTTTTTTACCCGAGTATCTTAAAAAAAGTGGTTTAAAGTTATCTTTTCTAAGGGACAAATATTTGGTTAAAGCTGTAATGGCGGCAGGGGAGAGATAAACGGTTCGAACTTTACGACCTTTTCCAATTACAGCAAATTCACCAGTTTTAAGATTAATATTATCAATATTTAAAGCAACAAGTTCTGAAACTCTAAGTCCGGTAGAGTAGAGGGTTAAAAGCAGAGCTTTATCGCGAATTCCTGATTTTTTAGCAATATTTTGAACACTAAAAATGCTTTTTAAGTCATCTTCCTTTAAAAATTTAGGGATTCTTCCTTCAGCTTTACCTAAAATGATTTGATCAGGGGACAGGACTTCAATTTTTTCAATAATAATTAAATATTTCAAAAAAGCACGAAGGGCTACTAAAAAAGTTTTCTGAGTTGAATGTTTGTAATTTTTGTTTTGAGAATTTCTAACCACTTTACGGTTCAAGTAAAGTCGATATTTTTTAATATTTTCAGTATTTAAATCAGAAATTTCAAGAATTTCTTTCTTAAGTAAACGAGCTAAAAAACCAAGCAAATCGTTTAAATAAAAATCATACATTTTAATTGTGTATGGTGAAAAATTTCTTTCTATTTCGCAATACTCAAGATAATTCGTAAGAAGTGGGCGAAGCTTCATAAATTTTATTATAGCTTAAAAGATTATTTTTTAGTAAGTTGACATTAAAACTTTGATGTGTGTAATATAAGTTATGCCTATAGAAACTAGAAATCCAAACTTAGTAGAAAATGATCGAGTGCGTCAAATTAAAGAAAATAGACGAACATTAAAAAGTTTAGATGAACTATTTAGATCTCCAGATTTAACAGAGCAACAAAGACAATCTTTATCAAGACAAATACAAGATCTTAATGCTCAATATGAGGCTATAAGAATTAAAATGCCTACAACAGGAATTCCTGGAGGCACTACTCCTGCAATTCAATACGGTGAAACACCAGTAAGTAGAGGAGATACACCGGGAACTACAGCATACCAAAGATACTTTATTAAACCTCAAGAACAAGATACTGGAAATCCAGGAAGACCAATTCCTGAAAGACCAACTCCAGGACCAACCCCAATTCCTGATAATGTTCGAAGACCAGTTCCAGATCCTGATAGAACCCCAAGACCTGTTCCAAACAGACCTGATAGGGGCGAAGGAACATCTCAAAATGTAATTTCTGAAACTGAAAAAAACAAAGCCTTAGATATTATTAAAAATGCCATAAACAAATTTGGCGAAAAATCCAGAGCCTCGGCAGAATATATTCGAAAAAATTTATCTGAAATACTTATATTAGCTCTTATTGCAGCAGGAGTAATTGCGGGAGAGGCTTATTTATTAGATAAGGCTAAAGAACAAGCGCAACAAAGAAACTGGTCTACTTCTTACTATGATTTATATGGTAGAAAACCTTCGGTTACACAAGAGCAAGCAGAATTAAGAGAAACTATTGAAGCTGGAAGTAGAGGAGAGCAACCTGAATTCAGATCTCCGGTTATTGCCAAAATCTCAAATGATGAAATCAATTCTTGGTTGGCTGACGCCCAGCCTAGCCCAGATGAGTACGCTAAAGGAAAATCAGAAGCTCAAATTAATTTAAGAATGGCTCAAATTCAAGAAGCAATTCAAAACCCAAGTGGTTCAAAATATGAAGCTTCAATTGGAATGGATGTAGGTTCTGTTTATACAAAAGCCTATGGTAAAGAAACTTTAGCTATTGTAAACAAGGGTAACGATGGAAAAAGAGTTAGTGATCTTTTAAACAAAGGAGAACTTTTTGCTTGGGTTGTTGAGGTTGATGGTCAAATTTTAGACGTCACTCCATACTTAGTAGCACAACCAGATGGATCTGTAACAGTTGATACTGAGAAACTAGTAGCTAAAACAGGTTTAGCTGAAACTGACGTTAAATACTTTAGCTACGGTGGCAAAGGGCATCAAGCAGGAACTGTTAGAGATTTTGGTAAAATTTTAGAAGAAGGGGCCTCAAGTTAGGAAAAGTTTATATGGAACAAATTTTGCAAGAAGTCAAAAATTCATTAAAAAATTTAGTAGATTCTAATTATTTTTCAAATATTGCTGAATCCGATAAGCAAGATTTTGTTAACAGGAACCTAAAATTATTTGAAGAAGAGTTTCCTTTTTTTATTTTAAGCCAAATTCCAGTTGAAGTTGCTAAAAATTCAGAAAGTCTAGAAGAATACATGGGAAGTATGGACTTCGAACAACTAACTAAAAACTTTATAGATCTCTATAAAGATATGGTGAAATAAAATATTTAAAATAAAAATATTTTTTGTTTAATCAAATCATAACGTATATCAACTTGATAAAGATAAAAATAGAGTAGGGGATAACAATTTTTAAGAAATTAAAATTTCTGTCCCCCAAAGCAATTAAAGAATTTCATAAATATTCACTTGAAGAAATATTCAAAAAAAGTAGATAATTGAAAAAAAAATAAATTAATACATAAAAATTAATTTAGAGATTTTTTTAAAAAATTTTTAAATTTATGAGTTAAACAATTCAAAAATTAGACTACAAAAATCTAAAGGTTGTCAAAAATAGTTCTGACATAAAATTTCAAAAACTTAACGCAAACAACTATGAATCAAGAAATTATTACGTTAAGGTTTCAGAAAATTTATTTAGTTATATGTGAGTAATTAATAAGTAAAGATAGGTTTAAATAGTCATTAGAGGCCTTCTAAAATCGATTTTAAGGTCTTCAAAATTTAAATCTGATATCTTAGTCAGCTCTAAAATTGGGGATTTTAAAGTGCCAAAGATATTTTAATACCAGAACATTTAACGCAATAAATTTGAGGAAATAAATCAAAAAAAATATAGAAAAGAACTAGAGTGTAATTTAAAAATAAAAGGGCAATAAATAGAGAATAATTCGTTGATAATTGAATAAAATAAGCCAAAATAAATTAATTAAATTAAAGTTAGGGGAAATAGAAATTCTTATTTTTTATTTATTTATGAGCGAAATATTAAATGTCGTATAATGTATGTTTAACGACATTAATAACAGGGAAAATAAAAATTGATAATAAGTGGTTTGGAGGAGAGGGTTAATTCTAAGTAAATACCAGCTGTAGAATAAAATAGAGTTTTTTAAAACATTTAAATAACTTTAATTCATCTATTTTTACTGAATTAACTTAGAATTTTAATATAAATAGTTTTATTAAGTAATTATTCAGTAAATCCTGGCTTTATGTTGTTTTATCCACATTTTAGAATATATGACAATGTGATTTTAAAATATATGCCAATCTTCCAGTCACTTTACTAGCACACTACCCCACCCTACGCTAGACCACCCTGTTTTTTATAGGTTTTTTTGGGTAATTTTTGTTACTTTAATTAATTTTTGAATAGGATTAATACAATCAAAAAAAATAATATTATTAAGGAATATTGAATAATTAATCTTTTTGTTAAAGCATTATCTAAAAAATTTCTTGTGTAACCCACCATTCCCATAAACAAAGACGTAATAAAAGTAGCTCTTAAAAACGTTTCAGCAGGAATAAATGAAGTTGCTAGAGATCCAGCTAAAGGCATAAAAGACATCTGTAGTAAAAGCACTATCTGCTCTCCTTTTGATACCTCTTCTCCTTTCTTGGTTAGTAAAAAAGTATGCAAATAAGAAAGACTAGCGCAAACAAAATACACTAAAATTAATAACGATTGAATATAGAAAGGAAGATTTAATTTATATACAATCGTAACAAGAGGAATTGATTGTAATATGAGTAATATTTGTGTCCATATTAATCCTACTCGAAAAAGTGGTAAAGATAAATCCTCTGTTTTTTCAGCAATAGTTAAATTATTTGTTAGTGTTGAAATATAAAGTAGTACTGCTGATACAAAAACAAGACCAAGTTTAAAAAATAAATTTAAGTTCGGAAAAAATAAAAGACCATACAAAGTAGATATTGTTAATACGAATGGCTCAAAACTAATATAGAATAAATCCTTTACCCTATAACCAGGATACAAAGCTAGTAGATTTAATAATAAAATTATTAAGCTGAAGATTAGAGCGTATAAATTTTTATCAAACCTAGAAAATTCAAAAGCGAGACTTCCTGAAATATAAACAAGTGTGAAAATTAAAAACTTGGTTCTTCTACTTATTGCCTGCATCTTTAAAAATCTCCTTGTGAATGTGGCACAAAGAAATGGCGACAGCATCGGAAGCATCATCAGGTTTAATTATCTTCTCTAAATTAAAATAATTTTTAACAGCCTCTTGAATTTCCTTCTTTTTTGATCTTCCATATCCTGTAACAATTAACTTAGCCTGAAGAGCTGTATACTCAAACACCTTTAACTTTCTCTGAGCTGCAATTAAAAGCAATACTCCCCTAGCTTGACCTACAGCAATTGCTGTCTTGGCATTGGAATTAAAAAAAATCTTTTCAATTACAATTCTTTCAGGATTATATTGGGTAATTTTATCGTTTAATAAACCATGTAAAATAAGAAGTCTATCTTGAAGTTCCATATCTGAGGGTGTTAAAAAAACCGATGCCTCTAACAAAATTGGCTTATTATCTTCCATTTTTATTACTGAATAGCCTGTGGTAGCGGTTCCGGGATCAATCCCAAAGATAATCATTCTTCGTCATCCTCGTAATTAGTATAAACCTCTTGAACATCTTCATTTTCGTCAAGAGAATCCAAAATCTTTTCTAACGCTACGCTGTTTTCCTCAGAGGTTAATTTAACTTTGAAAATAGGATTGTTATAGTCAGTTCCAAAAACATAGGCTACAGACCCTACAGTGCCCAAGGAGCCTCCATTTTTAGAAAGTATGGTTCTTAGCTCAGCGACTGTTCTATTTTTGTTGTCTGTCAAACACTCAATCAAAATTGCCCCACCATCTGGACCAAATCCTTCGTAAATTGCCTCTTCAAAAGTTTGCCCTTCAAGCTCTCCGGTACCTCTTTTAATCGCTTTCTCAATATTTTCTTTAGGCATTCTAGCTTCTTTAGCTTTTTCAACAGCAAGCCTTAAAGTAGGATTTGAGCTTACATCTCCCCCACCTTTTTTAGCAGCTACAACTAAAAGTCTTAAAATTTTATTCCAATTATCTGCTCTTTTAGAGTCTAAAGCAGCTTTTTTTCTCTTAATATTCGCCCATTTGGAATGTAATGACATATTATGTACATTAACAAATTTTTAGGTAAAAATCTATCTTGACTAGAGTTCACAATTTGATATTCTGATATTCATGAACTTAACATTAGCAGAATTGTCCAAACTTGCCATCAAGGCAGCGTTTAATCAGAGCTGGGAAGAAGCAAGAGAATTTAACTCTCAAATTATCATTCAAGATGAAAATAATCTCGACGCCCATTTAAGATTAGGCTTAGCTTACCTTCAACTTCAAGAATATTCTAAAGCTAGAAAAGCTTACAATAAGGTACTCGAATTAGATCCAATCAACAAGATCGCTCTTGATAAAATGAAGTTAGTTAAAGAAAAAAAGACTGAAGATTTCATAATACCAGACAGCGAAAGCTTACTTAAAGAACCCGGTAACTCTATTGAAGTCAATCTTGAAATACTAACTAAAGGTATTACTTCCGACAAATTCAAATTTGATGAGGAATTAATTCTTAAAATTAATGGAAAAACCATTTCAGTTCACAGAAATGATGATAAACAATCCCTAATCAACTATTTACCGGATCAAGTTGTTAAAGGTATTTTAAAAGCTCAAAGTTTAAAAGCTGGATTAGCTGTTAAATTTATTGGGGGCAAAGATAAAAAAATAAAAGTTATTATTAATTGTGACCAATCAGTGTTCCCTTCTGAAAAACAAGATATTAAGCCATATATTAAAGGCATGGGCGATGCCGAAATGCCTGAGATGACAGAACTTACTTCTGACAACGATGACGATACTAAGAAAATTGAAGTCGAAGATATGGGTGTTGAAGAAGTCGACCAACCACTAGATTAATTCCCTATTTAAATTTAAAAGATAAAATTTCGTTAAAAATGTTGAATAATTTATATATTTTAATTACCTATACTAGGTCATCATCAGAAAATTGAATTTTAGGCATTGGGCTTTTTGGCGGTTCAGAGGGTTTTTGAGCTTGTGTCTGAGATTGAGCTTGTGGCTGATTTTGTGGTTTCGAGTTACTCTCAACAGGTTTTGATTGTAATGTTACTTCTTTTTTAGGAGGTAAGTTATGAATTACAGGCTTAGAAGAAGTTTTATGGTCATGATGTTGAGTAGTATAACTTTGAGGGTGCGACAGAGAAACTTCTTTTTTAGGTTTTTCATAGAATTTAATTTCTTTTTTTGGTTCTTTTTTTATTATTTTATCTACAGCAGCAAAATTATTGGTAGATCCGGTTTCAGGAATTAATGCTAAAACCCACTCCCCTTGTTTTATATTTCTAAATTCAACAGCTGGTTTAAGTAGATTAAAAGTACCAGCATCAGATAAAATTACATATTTTCCATCTTTTTTAGAAAGTAGGCCTTCAATCTTTTTTCGAGCAACTTTTTTCACAACCTTAAAAGCAAATTTTCCATCTTGCTCCATCATTTTTAGCTCGTCGCCGTTAACTAAAAGCGATTTAGCTGCATAATTTTTTGGAACCTCGTGTCTAACTCCTTCCGAAGTTGTCATAAATTCACCATCATAGATTCCAACAACACCCGGAAGATCTCTTGAAGGGCTATATTGAGCCCTTTCAGCTTCTCTAATTACATTTTCAATATGATTAAATCTTTTTTTAATAATTCTTAAATCTTCTAAGATATTTACAATGTTTGATTTAGAAAGGTTTAGATTGTCTAATTTAAATTCAGGAAGTGATTCATCTTTATCCTTATCCTTATCTTTATTTTTATTCTCTTCAGACTTGGACTCAACCAAAGATGTTATTTCTTCAGTATTATTTTCATTTTCAGTTGTATCTTTTAACTCCTTAGTATCTTCCATATTTTTATTATAAACAAATTATTTACTTGGAGCAATATCTGTATATTTTAAGCCTTTAAACGACTTAGTGATCCATTTTTCTACGTTAGTCTCGACAATTACTCTATCAGAACCGTAAGTATTTCTAGAGTGCTCTACAACTTTTTGATCATTTCCAGTCTTAGTAAAAGTCTCCCAAGGTTTAATAATTTCGGCATTAAAAGGTTTGGTCGATGAGTTATCTACCATAAGTGAGGTAATTATATTAAATTTAGGCAAACTGATTAAATCAGTTTCTGTAAATGGTGGAAAAATATCTTTTAAAACTGCAGCATCCAGAGGGCCTACTAAATAAGAAACAATGGTTCCTACATTTCCAAATACGGTATCCCGTAATT
>Ga0214917_10006272_pt1 | contig 12402 bp, 12 predicted proteins | sample LL_1208_BB_MetaG_FD_177983 | JGI IMG/M metagenome (GOLD analysis project Ga0214917, IMG submission 177983) | Freshwater microbial communities from Lake Lanier, Atlanta, Georgia, United States - LL_1208_BB | ecosystem: Environmental > Aquatic > Freshwater > Lake | place: USA: Georgia | collected...
AATTTCTTGATTATTATTAACTAAGATTGTTCCTGAATTTTCATTTACCTCTTCAAAAGAAGAAAGCACTCTCACTTTAACATTATGAGCCATAGCCATTGCCACCGAGCGAGTTTGTAAAACTTTTGAACCGCTGTAAGCCATTTCAAGCATTTCTTCGTAAGTTACTTTGTTAAGTTTTTTTGCTTTATCGGTGATTCTTGGATCGGTAGTATAAACACCATCAACATCGGTATAGATATCGCAAATATCGGCCTTTACCGCAGCCGCAATTGCCACCGCCGAAGTATCAGAACCACCTCTGCCAAGAGTGGTTATTTTATTTGAAGCCAAATGCACTCCTTGAAAGCCAGCTATCACAATTACTTGATATTCTTTTAAGCTTTCTAGCAAAACATTACCGTTAATTTCATCTATTCTAGCCTTGCTATGCACATTATCGGTGGTTAAAGGAATTTGCCAACCCAAGAAAGATCGAGCTTTATACCCCATAGATTGAAGCTGTAAAGCCAACAAACCACAAGTAATTTGCTCGCCTGTAGCCACAATAGAATCGTACTCGCTTAAAGCAGAATTAGTGGTAAGGCTAGAAACCTGATTACAATAATCAACCAACTGATTAGTAACCCCAGACATTGCCGAAACCACCACTATTACTTGATTATTTTTTTTTAATTCGGCCTCAACTTTTTTAGCAACATTTTTGATACGATCGATATTGCCAACCGAAGTTCCGCCAAATTTTTGCACTATCAACATATAATAAAATCAAAGTTTAAACAAAATTGGCAAAAATTCTAAATGCAACTTTTTTAAATGCAAGCAGGTTTTTAAGAAATAACACATCCCTGATCCGGACGATAATCAACAGCAACAGCAATAGCATCACGAACCTTAGATATTTTAATAATTATATCTATTCCAAGAATTTCTGCCATTTTTTGTTGATTTCTCTCCACTTCAGATTCATTATTTTTTTCTTCTTGAGGGCTCATACCCATAGGAAAAATTACAAAATCTGCTATTTCTTTTTTATGTTCTAGAGATAATGTTTTAAATAATTCTTTATTACTTGCTAAAACTTGTAAAACTTGCACTTTTGATGCACCATTTTGAAGAGTAAAACCATTAACAATTTCAACGATTTTTTTCGGTTTTATGTTTTCTGGTTTTGCAAGTTGAAAAAACAAAATTGCTTTATCTTTTTTGTCCCAATCTCTATCTTTTGTTGTGAGTAAATATTCTTTTGTTGCAAGTAAATACTCTTGTTTCACATCTTCTTCTTTACTACAAATAAAAAATTTCATCACATCTTTTACATCTAAATTCTGCAAAACTTTTACCATCGATTCTTTAGGCAATTCTATCATAAAATAAATTAAATAATTTTGATTTCTAGGGCATGTAGGCCGTCTAAAAATTCTTGCTCTAAACTTTTGTTAATAAGTCGATGAGCCTGAATTTTTGTGCAACTAGCCAAAACATCGCTAGTAATAATAACTTTAAAATGAGTGCCTAAGTTATTTTTAGCAACAAAATGCCCACTATGAGCAGAAGAATTATCAATTACTTGCAAAAAACTTGGTTGAAAATTTTTTGTAAGGTTGTTAACAATTCGATCTTTCATATTTGTGAATAATTTGTTGATTTTTGTTAATAACTTGCCACTTATTAACAATATTTTTTTCATCAACAAAGTTATTGGCAACAATTAACAAGTTATTAACAAAATAAAAATGTTAACAACTCATTTTTAGTGAAAAAAATAATGTTAATAAAGTGCATTTTAAACAAAAAATTATTGTTTGCAAGTTTTAATTTTACTAGTTAAAATGGTTATTTTTAATTTCAGTAAAAAATGTTAACAACTTGTTAATAACTTTTTATTCACATTTTAACAACACTAATATCAATAAAAATTAAATGAATAAAATTATTAATGTTATAAAAAATCATCAAATTTATTCTAGCCCTCCTATCTGGATTATGAGGCAAGCTGGCCGATATTTACCCGAATATTTAGAAGTTAGAAATAAACTAAATAATTTTTTAGATTTATGTTATAACCCTGTTTTAGCTAGTAAGGTAACTTTACAACCAATTGAAAGATTCGGTTTTGATTCGGCAATTATTTTTTCTGATATTTTAGTGATTCCAGATGCTTTGGGTGTGAAGGTAGATTTTATTAAAAATCATGGGCCAGTTTTAGCTGATTTTAGTTTAACTGATTTAGCTAAATTAAAATTAAATACTGATTTTTTACAAAAACTACAACCAGTTTTTGAGGCAGTTTCTTTAACAAAAAGTAAATTAAATAGTCAAACTTCTCTTATTGGTTTTGCAGGAGCTCCCTTTACTTTGGCTTGTTATATGTTGCAGGGTGGTTCGGCAAAAAATTTTGATAAAGTTAAACAAATTGCCACTACAAATAAAGATGAATTTTTAAAATTATTAAATTTTTTAGTTGAGGCAATTATTTTATTTTTAGAACAAAAAATTAAAAGCGGTGCCGATATTATCAAAATTTTTGATTCTTGGGCAGGTATTTTACCTTGCCAGCAAGTGCAAGATTTTGTTATAAATCCTGCTAAAAAAATAGTTGATTATTTTGTAAAAAATTACCCAGAAGTTCCGATTATTTATTTTCCAAAAAATATTGGGGTTAATTATGAAACTTTTTTACAGCAAGTAAATTGCAGTGTTTTAGCCTTAGATCAGTCAATTAATCTTGATTATGCAAATTATTTATTTACTATCAAAAAAGTGGTTTTACAAGGTAATCTTGATAATTTTTTACTAGCATTTGGCACTCAACAACAAATTACTCAGCAAGTTGAAAAAATTTTATTAAATTTTGCTGATAAACCATTTATTTTTAATTTAGGGCATGGTATCTTACCTCAAACTCCAATTGCTAATGTTGAGTTGTTATTAAAAATTATTCACAAAAAATAATATGTTAAAAGCCAATCATTTTTTACTTGATATCCCTAGTTATATTCCTGGAAAATCCAAAACTAATCATCAGCAGGTAATTAAACTTTCTTCAAACGAAAATGCTTTAGGTGCTAGTAAAAAAGCCATTGAAGTTTATAAAAAACATGCTGATAAACTTTTTCGCTACCCAGATGGTAGTTGCTCTGATTTAACCAATTGTTTGGCAGAAATAAACAATATTAACCAAAAACAAATTGTTTGTGGTGCTGGATCTGACGAGATTATTTCTTTATTAACTACTACTTTCGCTAGTATTGACGATGAAGTTTTATATAGTGAATACGGTTTTTTGATGTATCCAATTTCGGCAAAAAAAGTTGGGGCAAAACCAATAAAAGTGCCAGAAACTAATTTAAAAACTAACCTAGATAATTTTTTAAATAGCATTTCTAGTAAAACAAAAATTATTTTTATTGCTAACCCAAATAACCCTACTGGCTCTTATGTTTCTTGTCAAGAATTAGAAAATTTTTTAAGTAAAGTGCCTAGTAATATTTTGGTGGTGCTTGATCATGCCTATCAAGAGTTTGTAACAGCAACCAATTATTATAATGGTTTTGATTTAGTAGAAAAATATCAAAATTTAGTAATTACCAGAACATTTTCAAAAATTTACGGTTTAGCATCTTTGCGAATTGGTTGGTCTTACAGTAGTTTATATGTGGCAGAAATGCTTCATAAAGTAAGAGGGCCTTTTAATGTGAATGGAGCTGGGCAACTCACAGCAATTGCCTCGTTGCAAGATGTTGAATTTTTACAAGAATCGGTTTATCATAATAATTATTGGCTAGAAAAGTTTCAACAATTTTTTGCTAATTTAAAAACAGTAGTGCAGTATCCGTCGGTGGCAAATTTTGTGTTGGTTGATTTTTTTAACCAGCAAAAAACTCAAGAAATTAATGAAAAACTACTAGAAAACGGCATAATTATTCGTGATATGGCTTCTTATAACTTGCATTCTTGCTTACGAATAAGTATTGGTAATAACCAAGAAAACCAATATTTACTTGATATTTTACAAAAAATTTTGGTGTAATTAATTATGATAGAGCCAAATTTCAGCAAGGTTTATAATTTTCTTGCTTCACACAATATTTTACAACCAAAAATAACTAAAGTTGCTGGCGATGCTTCATTTCGCTCTTATTATCGAGTTTTAGATAGTGATAAATCTTATATTTTAATGTTTGCACCAGTTGGTTATGAAGATCCTAAGCCTTTCATTAAAATTGCTACTTTTTTACAAGAAAATAATTTTTTTGCTCCAAAGGTTTTTGCTTATCAACCAGAAGATGGTTTTTTGTTGTTGCAAGATTTTGGTGATATTAGTTTTAACAAAGCTTTACAGCAAAACTCTTCTCTTGAGCTTACTCTTTATCAAAAAGCTTGCTTAGTGCTTGTTAATTTACAAAAACTTACCACTAAACCAGAAATTTTAAGTTATAATAATTATGTTTTACTAAAAGAAGCTTGGTTGTTTATTGATTGGTATTTGCCTTGGCAAAAAAAATCAGCTACTGTTTTGCAAAAAGCTTTTTACAAAAACGAATTATTAAAATTATTTGATAAACTAAACAAGCAAAATCAATGTTTGGTGCTTCGAGATTACCATGTTGATAACTTAATGCTGTTTAATTATAACAACTCACAAGAGGTTGGTTTGCTTGATTTTCAAGATGCTTTAATTGGCTCTGTTGCTTACGATTTAGTTTCGTTGCTGGAAGATGCTCGAAGAGATGTTGATAAACAAAATAAAACAATTTTATATCAATATTTTTTAGAGCAAAGTGGTTACGATAAAAATAGTTTTGATGCCGACTATCAGGTACTTTCTTTGCAACGAAATTTAAAAATATTAGGTATTTTTGCCAGATTAGCAATGAGAGATAAAAAAGAGCAGTATTTACAATTTATACCAAGAGTAAAACAATTGGTAATAAACAGATTATCTAACAATGATTTTTTCAATTATAACTTTGTTTGTCAAATTTTAGATTGGTTATAGAGATTTTTGTATTTCCAAGATGAAAAATTATCAAAAATCTAAACCAATATCAATGCTATTTACAGAATGAGTGAGTGACCCTATAGATATTCTGTTTATATCAAGCGAGCTATACAAATGAATATTTTGTAAGTTTATTGAGCCAGAAACTTCGATGATAATTGATTTATTATATTTTCTAATTATTTTGCAACACTCAATAATTTCGTTTATAGACATATTATCGAGCATAATAATATCTGGGTTTGCTAATATTACTTCTTGCACTTGGTTTATATTATCGCACTCTACTTCAAGAGGTAAGTTTTTAGTATTTTGAGCTTGTGCTTTTTTAATGGTTTGTAAAATACTTTCATTTGAAGCAATATGATTATCTTTAATAAGTATTTGGCTAGCTAAGCAAAATCTGTGGTTATGACCACCGCCACATAAAACAGCATATTTTTGTAGTTCTCGAAGGCCAGGTAAAGTTTTTCTGGTATCAAATATTGCAATATTGGGGTTATTTAGTTTTTTAACTAATTGATTAGTTTTGGTGGCAATGCCACTTAGATGTTGTAAAATATTTAAAATAGTTCTTTCGCCTGCTAAAATAAGCTTGGTGGAGGCTTTGCCACTGGCAATTATTTGATTGGCAGAAACAATATCGCCATCTTGGTAATTGGTGGTTAATTGATATTGGCTTTGATGAAATTTACTATTTTTAGTTAATTGTAAAAAAGTTTCTTGCAAAACATCGATACCACATAAAACAGCATCTTGCCTTGCAACTATTGTAAAATTGTTTTGTTGTTGATGATTTATGGTAAAATCAGAGGTTACATCTTGGTAGGCATTATCTTCTTGTAGGGCAGTTTTGATAATAGGTAAAAAAGATGGTTTTATGGGCATTCTTTAGCATTAAAATTTTGTTGCTTTAATAAATGAATTTGTTTTTCAATAAAAAATTTCATAAAGTTGATTTCTTTAGTAATTTCTGAGTTATTATTTTGATTATTTGTTGCTGATTTTTGTTGATAATCTTGCAAAATATTGCTGATGGTTTTTAGTGCTAAGCAATTATTTCCCATTTCGGCACTGATAAAGGCCGGCATTTGTTTTGTCCAGAGAGGGGCTTGTTTTGCTTGATTTTGAGCTAACTTATTGGCAATTTTTAAGCTTAGATTATAATCTTTTAAATCTCGTTTGGCAATAAAAGTTGCTTGAAATAGCCACCACCAATATTTATCGATATCTTGGCTGGCAAATTCATCGAGGTAATTTACAATGTAAATGTTATCTGGTTTGTTTTGGGTTTGTGAATAATAATAGCTAGCCAAAGAAGGCATTAACAACGATTTATTGTTTAAGGTATCGAGAGTTTTAAACCACTGATAAAGATTTTGATAAGAATAGTATTTAAGAGCCATAAAGCCAGCAAAAACATCGCCAGCATTTTGGATACGGCTAGCTAAAACTCGAAATAAAAACTCTTTATCGCCAAATGACATTGCAGAAACCGCATATTTGCTGGGAGCCTCTGGGATAGGTTGCTGTGGTTGATGATAAGATTCGGTTTTTTTCCAAAACCACACTTGCAAAATAAAAAAAACAACAAAAAGCCAAAAGAATATTTTATGAGAATAAATATGAAAAAAAGTTTTGCATTGCATAGTTAAAATTGTTTTTTCTTAAAGTCGTGAAAAGACATAAAAATAAGCAGAGGCAAATAAATAATAGATTGAAAAAAAATAATCAACAGCTCGGTAGAATTAACACCGCTAGCATAAGAAAGCCAAGAGCTTTGAGCAAATAAATCGAGTCTAGGAAACAGCACCGATAAAAATTTTAAAGACATCGCTAAAGCATTGTAAGAATTGATGCTGATTTTTTCTGGTAGTTCGATGGCCAAAACAAACATACCCATCAAGCGAGAAATGGCATAAAAACCTAAAGAGGCTAAAATGGCAGAAAAAGCATTTTTTAAAATAAGTGAGCTAAGTAGAGCGAAACAAACTATAATTAAGCTTTCGGCTAAAACTGTAAGAAACCAGCAAACTAAACCCATATTATAAACACCAAAAACAACCATTGCCACAAGAGTGAGGGGTAGTAAAATTATAGCTCCTGCTACAAAAAAACCCAGTAAATAACCTAAAATAAATTGTTCTCTAGAAATGGCTTTTGATAAGATAAACTCTATTTCTTTATGCTCGAAAGCTCTGTTTATAGTAATGCAAACAAATAAAATTAGCCCACAAGATAATATAGTTCGGCAAGATCCAGCAAAATAAGCAACACTAGTTTGAGTTTGTTCAACTAGCATTGTAGAACCTAAAAATATGGCAATTGCTAAGCAAACAGCAACTGTAATAAACAGGCCCAAATAAAGCTTATCTCTTAAACCATTTCGTAAAATGTATTTTAAAATTGGCAACATAACTTAAAAATATTCTCTACGATTAACATCGTATTTTTCTTGTAGTTCGCGATCAATACCATTAACTTGGCTACCAGAATTAATGATAGTTGCTTTAATAAATATAACTGTTTCTTTTATTTTAGAAGAGCGACTAACAAATTTAAAAAACCAACCTATTACTGGAATTTTACTTACAAATGGTGTGCCAGTTTGTTTATTATCAGAACCATCTTCCATTAAGCCACCAAGCACCAAAACATTGCCACTTTGTATTTTAGCAATGGTTTTTAGTTCGCGAGTTACAATAACTGGAACAAAATTGCCTGGATTTGCTGGGTCTTCTACCTTTTCGTTGCTGGTAGTAAATTTTGGCTCGATGCTAATAGTTACTTCGTTGGTTTTAAGATTAATTGAAGGAGTAAGGTTGAGTATAACACCTACCGATTCTTCTTGTTTTGTAGAGTTTTTAGTTGGAGAAAGAGGATTATTAGTGGTTGTGCCACCAACTCCTGCGGTTTGCTCAATTTTAAAATATACTAATTTATTGGCAAAAGTTAGGGTGGATTTTTGATTATTGATAGCGCTGATTCTAGGACTAGAAACCGCTTTGGTAACTCCAAAAGTTGAAAGAGCTTTTACTGCTAAGTTAATGTCTGGGCCTAAGCCAAATATTTTAACACTCTTGCCAGGTAAATAAGAAAGACCGCCAGTAGTGGAGTAGTTGTTTCTTGTTGTAAAGCTTGATGCACCATTGCCTCCACCAACCATGTTTCCCCAAGATTTATGCCCCCAATCTATACCAGCAGAAAAGGTGTCGCTTAAAGAAACTTCTACAATTTTTGCTTCAATTAAAACTTGTGCCGAAGAATTTTTATTGACTTCGTTGAGATATTTTTCGATAGCTAAATGTTGACGGGTGTTAGCATAAATAGTAAAAAAACCAGAATTTTTGTTAGCAACAACTGAGCCATTAGCCTGAGAAGTAGAGCTAGAAGCAGAAGAAAGGGAAGATTCAGATTCGGAAGGAGTGGTAAAATTGCTTTTTGGAGCTTCTGCCGTTAAGATGTTGTCAAGGTTGGTTTTGACTTCGTCCCATAAAGGAGAATCTGGTAAAAAATCGGCATAATAGTTTTTTAAGAAAGATTTATCTGGCTCAAAAAATAAAACTTTATTTTTATAAGAATACCTTAAATTTGCTTGAGCACAAATGCGATCGATAATTTCTTTGAGTGGGCGATTATTAGCATTAATAATAACTCCGCCAGAATTATTAACCGCCGAATCAATATCAACATCTATGTTAGCTGCTCTGCCAATATCAACTAAGGCATCAACAATAGGATTAGAAGAGTTAATATAAACAGACATCATAATATCGCCACCAATAATTGGAGGTGGAGGAGTGATGATGGTTTTGTTTAATTTTGGAATTGCAGACTGTATTTGTTGTTGAGTTTTTTCTTTGATTTTGTTATCTTTTTTATCTTTGATCATTGATTTTTCAATATCAGAAATAGATAAGCCAGATTTGGTATCGAAAGGGTCTATTTTGCCTTTAGAACAAGAAAAAGTAACCAGTAATACAAAAAATAGTAGTATTTTGCAAAATGATGTTTTGTGAATTTGAAATATATTTAGCACAAAAAATATATGAAAATAAAAAGTTAAATTGATTTGCAAAATTATAATTCATTAACTAAAATAATTACAAGTTGTTTTTTTAAAATTATTTTACATTATTTTTTATTGCTCCAATTTTGTTTTTTATGCTTAGTTCCGAAAATAAAATATTTACCAATTTATCTGGTGAACAATCTTTTAGTTTGCCATTTGCTCAAAAAAGAGGCGATTGGCACAACACTGCTTCTTTTCTTAATCAGGGTGCAGATCATATTATCGAGCAGGTCAAAGCTTCTGGCTTAAGAGGTAGGGGTGGGGCTGGCTTTCCTACTGGCATGAAGTGGTCTTTTGTGCCAAAAAAAGAAAGTCAAAACACAGGCAGGCCTCATTATTTGGTTATAAATGCCGATGAATCTGAGCCTGGCACTTGTAAAGATCGTGATATTTTACGATACGAACCGCATAAATTAATTGAAGGGGCCTTAATTGCTTCAAGGGCTATAAATGCCAAAACTTGCTATATTTATATTCGAGGCGAATATTTTCGCGAAGCCGAAGTTTTGCAAAAAGCCATCGACGAAGCTTATAATGCCAAGTTAATTGGCAAAAATGCTTGCAATTCTGGCTACGATCTCGATATTTATATCCATCGTGGAGCTGGAGCCTATATTTGCGGTGAAGAAACTGCTTTACTTGAAAGTCTAGAAGGCAACAAAGGTCAGCCTAGATTAAAACCGCCTTTTCCTGCTCTAATTGGTTTATATGGTTGCCCAACGGTTATTAACAATGTTGAATCTATTGCGGTTGTGCCAACTATTTTAAGAAGAGGGGCAAATTGGTTTGCCTCTTTGGGTCGAGAAAAAAACACTGGCACTAAAATTTTTTGCATTTCGGGGCATGTTAATAAGCCTTGCAATGTTGAAGAAGAGATGGGTATTTCTTTGAAAGATCTCATCGAAAAACATGCTGGTGGAGTAATTGGTGGCTGGGATAATTTATTAGCCGTTATACCTGGTGGCTCTTCGGTTCCGCTCATAAAAAAAGAGGTGTGCGATACAGTTTTAATGGATTTTGATTCTTTAAAAGCGGTGGGCACAGGTCTTGGCACCGCTGGAGTTATTGTTATGAATAAATCAACCGATATTGTAAAGGCTATTGCTAGGTTATCTCATTTTTACAAGCACGAATCTTGTGGCCAATGCACTCCTTGCCGAGAAGGAACTGGCTGGATGATGCGAATTCTCGATCGTATGGTGGTTGGCAATGCCAAAACAGAAGAAATAGATCAGCTTTATAATATTAGCAAGCAAATCGAAGGCCATACTATTTGTGCTTTGGGCGATGCCGCTGCTTGGCCTGTGCAAGGTTTGATTAAAAACTTTCGCAAAGAAATGACTAAAAGAATTCAAGATTATCATCAAAATAATTAATCCATGACCAACAAAATTGTTGCCCTAATTACCGCTTGTGGCAGAGGAACTCGTTTATTGCAAGAAAACGGCATTCCTAAGCAATATTTACCATTGCTTGGAGTGCAAATGCTTAGGCATTCTATTTTAGCATTTTTAAACCATCCCCAAATTGATGATGTTTTATGTGTAATTCATCCAGATGATGTTTTGCTCTACGAAAATGCTACTGTTGGTCTTGATTTATTGAATCCGGTTTTTGGTGGCGAAACTAGGCAATCTTCTATTTATAATGGTTTGGTTGCTCTTGCCGATTATCAACCTAGCAAGGTTTTGATTCACGATGGAGTTCGGCCGTTTGTTTCAAAAAGAATCATTAATGGTATTTTAGAAAAACTCGAAACTCATCCTGCGGTAATTCCTGCTATTGCTGTTGAAGATACTCTAAAAAAAATTGGTGAGGGTAAAATAGAATGGACTTTAGAACGTGAAAACCTATGGCGGGCCCAAACTCCACAAGGCTTTGTCTATAACGATATTTTAAATTCGCACACTGCTTTTAAAGATTTACATTTTACCGATGATTCTTCTTTAAATGAATATGCTGGCATTCCTGTGGCTATTATTCCAGGTTCGCAAAATAATTTTAAAATCACTACCCAAGAAGATTACGAAAGAGCTAAATATTTAGCAAATTTTATTTTTGGAGCAAATAAACAAACTAAAATCGGTTGCGGTTTTGATGTGCATGCTTTTGATTATAGTTCAAGCAACCACACTATTAAACTTGGTGGCATAGATATTCCTTTTGCAGGCACAATTATCGCCCACTCCGATGGCGATGTGGTTATTCATGCTTTAATGGATGCATTGCTTGGCTCTATTGGTGCTGGCGATATTGGTGAGTATTTTCCTAATACCGAAAAATGGCGAGATTGTAATTCGCAAATTATGTTAAATAAAGTGGTGAGTATGCTTCATCATAAAAAAGCGAGCATTGTTAATGTTGACATCACTATTATTGCCGAAAAACCAAAAATAGCCGATTATAAATCATTAATGCAAAAAAATTTAGCTAATTTACTTGGTATTGCTACTTCTGAAGTTAATATTAAGGCAACAACTACCGAAAAATTAGGTTTTTTAGGTAGAGCCGAAGGTATTGCTTGCCAAGTAGTGACTTGTGTGAGTGTTGTTTCTCAGGCAAATGAAAGCGAAGAGTAAATACAATGCATTATGCAACATTTTTATAAACTAATTTTAAACAAATCAATATGCTAACTCCAGAACAATTAGAGCAATTAAAACAAATTCTTGCCGAAGTTATCTACGAAAATTCAGGCGAGAAACCTCTTGATGAACAAGCTATACAAGCATTATTTGATGAGAAATTTGCAAAATACAGCATAGAAGGTTCTATAGAAATATGGCAACAATTAGATAAAATATTAATACATAAAACCGATCAAGAGATTCCTGAGCCAAACCAAGTTCAGCATTATACAGCAGCAATCGCTTCTGTTATTTATGAAGAAATTAAAGAACACAAGCCCAAATCAAGTGGTGAAGTTTTTATGCCAAAAGCTAGCCAACTTGAATCATCAGCTGGTCGTTCTACTTCTTAGTTTTAAGTTATTTTTTAATAGACTTCTTATTTTTTTGCTTTTAGAATTTGTTTATAAAAAATAAATATTTTTGCTATGATAAAAATTTTTACCAAAATACTTTCTTTAGTTGTTGTTTTTTTGCTATCGAGCCCTGTTTTTGCAAATGTTTCAGATATGCAAAAACATTCTGCAAGTGGTGTTGAAACTAAAATAATCGCTAGTGTTGCAAACATAAACAATCAGTCAAAAATTGTTTTAGGTCTTGATTTTAATATTCCTTCTGGCTGGAAAATATATTCACAAAATGCAAGCGATATAGGGGTTCCGCCGCAGCTTAATTTTACTGGCTCCGATAATTATCAA
>Ga0214917_10006273_pt1 | contig 12400 bp, 27 predicted proteins | sample LL_1208_BB_MetaG_FD_177983 | JGI IMG/M metagenome (GOLD analysis project Ga0214917, IMG submission 177983) | Freshwater microbial communities from Lake Lanier, Atlanta, Georgia, United States - LL_1208_BB | ecosystem: Environmental > Aquatic > Freshwater > Lake | place: USA: Georgia | collected...
AAAAACGGGTAAAAAATCACCTTGTTTGTGAATAACTTTAACCTAAACTTAACGATAATTTAATATTGAAAGCTTGGAAATATGGGTTTTCTGTTGTATCTTTACTATGTAAGTTAAAAAAATGAATATGAAAACAATTTGGAAATTTTCAACCCTTATAGAAGGGTTCAAGGAAAAGTTTACTTTGCAAATGCCAAAGGGCGCAGAGATTTTAACCATCCAGACTGACGAAAAAAATAACCATCCGACAATTTGGGCATTAGTTAATCCACAAGCTGAGATGGAGGACCGATTCTTTGAGCTTTATGGAACTGGACACACTATTCACGAGGATATGGGAATTGAAAGAAAATACATTGGGACCTATCAGTACCAGAGGGGTGAATTTGTAGGTCATATCTTTGAACGATTAAATTAAAACTTACGATATGTTTATACAAAATTTCTTTTTAGTTTTTGGGTGTTTATTTTTATCAGCAGGGTTTGTATTATGGACAACAGATGATTTTGTTGAAAGTAAAATGATTGGTGCTAAACACGCCAAAAAAATGATATTAATTGGCGTAATAAGTTTAACTATAATGGCACTGCTGTTAAAGTTTTAATTTATTACACATAACGCCATCAAATATGAGTGGTAAATTTTTCTTTGGAGATTCGGAAAATCAAAATTTATTACTTATATTTGCTGTTAGAAATAGTTAGACATAATTGTTTCTAACGTTACGCAGGTTTGGTTAGTTGCGTAAAATTAGTAAAAAACTTAAATTGAAATACAAATGATTAATTGGATTAAAAACTTATTTAGAAGCAGAGATAAGCAATTAACTAAACCTGCTGTTATACATAGTATTACTTGCGGTGAACGAGATGAAAATGGATTTTGTGATACTTATGTAAATGGTGAAAAGACAAATCTTAGGATGCTTGTTTTTACAAAGGAAGAAGTTGAGCGACTTCACAAAATCCTAGACGACATAAATAATAGCAAGTAATATTGTGTATAACGACCACAGATATATTTAGGTTTTCTTTTTTAATATATACACTAAAATAAAATACGAAGATGAAAGGTAAAGGACACATACAAAGTTTCAACGAACATCAAGAAAACTTGAATATATCTGATGTTAGTGATAGTAAAAATGAGCAAGAACTTATTGATATGATTAAAGATATAATTGATGATGAAGTATATTTACGATATGTGCCTTATTCTATGAAAGATGGTGATATGGAAAAAGACCCTGATTCAGTTAAGGCAGCAGCAGAGGCAATCGTAAATATGTTAAAGAAACAAGGATTGATTTAATTTTTATTATCACTAACATATTTCAGATATATTCAGTTGAATACAAACTTAAAAATGAAAAACAAATGATAAAATTTATTAAAAACTTATTTAAAAGACGAAAACAATTGAATATATCTGTTGTTAGTGTTTCGGTTTGTCCTAATTGTAAAGGAACTGGTTATATAAGTAGTAATAACGCAATATCATTATGTTTATTATGTGGCGGAAAACAAACTGAACACTAACTACCGCATATACGTAACTAAATATAACTAGTTATTTAATAGTCAGTTAGCTTCAAATGATCTAAAAAATTATAAAGATTCGAAAAAAAAGTTTATACATTCTACTCATCCAAATCCATCAAAATCTCAATCAAATGATCAATAACTTAGATCTAATCAAACCACTTTTGAACTTTGAAAATGAGGGTGATTTCTATATGCTGTATGTATTCAAGCGTAAGAAAGATCAACCCGAGAGTGAAAGAGACAATCATCAATCGGTTCGCACCGTCAAAACATATTGTATCGAAAGTATTGATCACTTAGAAAAAAGATACGATGAAGTCAAACAACTTTGTGAAATGTTCCGGGCTCGGGCATATATCCACGTCCAAAAACAAAATCACCACGATGTTTCCTTAGATATGATGATCTCACTTGCTGAGAGGATCCGCGGCGGACAACACAACCAAAAGAACCTATTCGACTCTGTGGTTGGCCAGCTCAAGACCAATGAGAAAAGGTGGATTGTGGACATTGATACCAAAGACCAAACTACCCTGTCCCACATTATAGATGTAATCAATAATGAATGTCGACCTTTTCGGACAAGGGCTGAAATCCATACTCATAAATCGGATGGCACGGTTGAAGTAAAAAACGATTATGTTTCAAAAGTTATTCAGATTATTCCAACAAAGAACGGATATCATATTATTACAGAACGATTCGATGTCTTGGAGTTCAAAAAGAAATTTCCAGATATTGATATCCAAAAGAAAAATCCAACGGTTTTGTACATTCCGAATTCATTAATGTGAAATAAATTGTATTCATAGATCATTTTACTCAAAACTTTTGTATATTTGTGATGTAAAAAAACGAATATGAAAACAATTTGGAAATTTTCAACCCTTATAGAAGGGCAATTCAAGGAAAAGTTTACTTTGCAAATGCCAATGGGTGCAGAGATTTTAACCATCCAGACTGACGAAAAAAATAACCATCCGACAATTTGGGCATTAGTTGATCCACAAGCTGAGATGGAGGATCGATTCTTTGAGCTTTATGGAACTGGACACAGCATTCACGAGGATATGGGAATTGAAAGAAAATACGTTGGGACCTACCAGTATCAGAGGGGTGAATTTGTAGGTCATATTTTCGAACGATTAAATTAAAGAAATGAAAATATTGATGAAAGGATTCGTAAATTGGATGAAAGAAGTGGGCTGGTTTGCCATTCCGCTTACCGTCTTTGGAGTATTTTTTATTTGGTTGTTTGGATTCTACCAGGGTTCTTACTACCACTACAAAGTTCGTTTAACGTTCTGTGATAGCAGACCAGAAAGATATGTTCACCACTATGGGTTCAGGTGTACAGGAATTGTAAATGAAGGCAACGGAAGATATCACGCCCAAGCACTTAGCTCTTTTACTTATGAATCAGCAGACCATAGTCAGCATGAGGTGTTTAACGTTTGTGAGGCAGTTATTGTAGAAAAAGAATTTATAGGAGATTACACCTTCCTCGAAGTCCCATAATTTATAAATGTTGGAGGTAAATTCTATAAACCCAAAACCGATGCAAAAAGTTATTTTCTTGGATATTGATGGGGTAATGAACTCACATATTTTCTATGAACAAAGGCATAGAAAAAGATGGTTGAAATGGAGAACTTATTATTTTTTGATTAGAAGATTTTTGGGGATTAAATCCAAATCCGTGAGTCTTGCTAACCACAAAACACCCAAATCCCATTACACATACCAACACCAATTTAAAAGATTAAAAGAAGAGACTTGTCAGCAAAAATGGAAATGGCTTGCCGATTTCTGCAACGAGACCGGAACTAAAATCTGTGTATCATCTGTGTGGAGATTTCATTTTGGAAATGAAGAATCGGTTATACCCCAGTGGTGGGAACGAGCACTGATTGATTTGGGGTTCAACGAAGGAACATTTGTTGGCATCACAGGTAGATTAGGAATGAGAGGAGAAGAAATCAAGGATTGGCTTCAAAAAAATCAAGAAGTTCAGGACTATGCAATTTTAGATGATGACTCTGATATGCTACCTGAACAGATGGATAAATTTTATCATTGTGATGGATATTTTGGCCTTTCTCCCAATCACTTATATCGTATCCAAAGAGCTTTCTCGGGTAAAAGTAAATATGGACACTTGAATAAAACCGTATAAATTCATAATTCAAAATCGAATGAGACACGAAAAATTGATTGAAAAACATTTAGGAATTAACACACCCGATTGGGTCAAAGAAAAAGTAAATAATGCCATAGACGAAGCACTTGGTTATAATTTGAAAAAATCCAAAGAACTCACACTCCACATTGAATACTGGCCTAACGGCAATGTACGAGTCAAAGGAAAAAAGAACTTCAAAGAACAACGAGAAGGTCTTTGGGAGTGGTTCTATGATAACGGAAACATCCAATTTAGACTTCCTTACATAGAGGGAATCCCAGATGGAATTGCGGAGGTTTTCTATGGAAACGGAAACATTCGATGGAGAACCCCATACGTAGAGGGTAAGGAGAATGGAATTGAGGAGTCGTTCGATGAACAAGGAAACATCACCCTAACCCGTCATTGGAAAGATGGAGAGCTAATTGAAGAAACTAAACCCAAACCACAACCTGACCCACAACTAATTGATTCTATGGCAATGAGATACACACATGACTTTGGGTTTTTGGATGAAAAACACAAAGAATCCATCAGAACAACAATGAAACAACTTTGGGAAGAAGTTGTTGGTCTTGGATTTTATAAACCAAAATCAAAATAATAAAATATGAATAAAATTAAATTTTACAGGGATTCTTATAGCATTTCCCGAGACATGTATGAACATATTAATGACCCATCTTTGGTAGAGGAATTAATCAAAAAAGGAATAACGCAGAGATTAGCTAAATTAATCTTTGAAGATTTAGATTTCTATTCTCAGTCAGAAACCAATCCATTTGTTGGAGAAACCATAAAAACAGAGCTTGTGTGTATGCCACTTCCTTATTGGAGCAAGATTCAAACTTTTTTGGAAAGAAACAATTTTCCTTTCAGCAGATTAAACGAGTAACAGAAAAATGAATAAAATAGAAAGAGCGATTTACGACACAAAACTCCATATCCAAAAGTTGGAGGAAGATCGGATGATCTTGGCAGCCAAGATCGACGCATACAAAAAACAATTGGAAACACTGGAAGCAATAGATGGGGATAAATCTATACCTCACCAAGAAAATATTCCTGCTTTCAATCTACAAAGTTCAAACTATGAACCCGATGAAGTACCTTACGCCAGCATTTGTTTTTGCAATCCCATAAATGGCGGAAGTGGTCTATGTGGGTGTATTATGGGAAACAAAATGGTGCCGAACCCTAGAAAATATCCAGCAAAATTGGGCACAACAACTACCAACACTACTCGTATTGATTTGGACTCTTTGGATTCCAATTTTACTAATTCATAAAAATTTGGAAAATCAAAATTTATTTCATATATTTACACCATAATTAAAAATATCCATAAAATGGAAAACGTAAAAGAGTTACAAAAATTTGTTTGGGGGCTTGGTTGGTTCTCAAAATCAATTAAACTAACAATAACACTTGAAAGTCAATTTGAGGGTTATTATGGGGGAGCATCAGAAGATTGGGAGAAACAAGTTATTATCCAACTTGAAAGTCCCGATGAAACCATATGCCCAAACATTAAAGTTGTTGGTCAACAATTTGATGATATAGATAAGGTTGCTTATCATGTTTTACAAATGATTGAAAATTGGAAATTATCTTTAAAATAAATTATGAAAATTAAATCTTTATGAAATACATTCTCCACAAAACACTTGTACTTGTCATGTTTGCATTAGTTTGGTCCGAAGTATTGAAAGTATGTTTTGGATTAATGAATCGACCATCTACACTCCAATTTTTATCGGGTGTTGCAATAATCACAATAGGCATTTATGGGTCATTCTATTTTATCAAATGGCTCATAAATTATCCAATTTTAAAAGCCAAAAATAATTCTCAAAACCAAAACAATTAAAAAACAAAAAAAATGAATCAGAAAAACTTAATTATTCTCGGAGTTGCCGCCTTTATCTTAGGCCTCTTCTCTATGACCAGCTGTGAAAGAATCGATGCGGGACACGTTGGTGTTAAAGTTAATCTTTACGGCGACGGAAAAGGGATTGACGATGTGACCGAAGTCACTGGTTGGGTATTCTATAACCCCTTCACCACAAAAATTGTTGAATTTCCAACTTTTGTCCAACACAAAGAATACAAAAATAACGGAGAAGATAACCCCGATGAGTCTTTTGTAGTCAACTCCAAAGACGGGTCAGAGTTTCATGTGTCTCCGCTGTTGAACTATTCGGTCAAAAGAGAAAGAGTTCCTTATATTTTCGGTAAGTATCGAGTCACTCTTGATGAAATCGAATCGGGTTTCTTGAAAACAGCGGTTTATGATGCCTTTCGCGTTGTCGCAAACTCATATACCGCAGATGAATTGATTTCAAACCGTGAACAGTTCGAGGTAAAGGTGCGTAAGGTTTTAGAAAACCATCTCTTACCCGAAGGATTTATTCTAGCACAATTTACGTCTAACCTTGTCTATCCCGAAACATTTAAGAAAGCCATTGAGGCTAAGAACAACGCGGTTCAATCAGCCCTTACCGCAGAGAATAGAGTAAAACAAGCAGAGGCTGAGGCAAAAATCAAAATTGCACAAGCTGAAGGCAATGCCCAAGCGATGCTGACTTCGGCCAAGGCAGAAGCAGAGGCAAACAGGATGAAACAACAAACCATTACGCCTATGCTTCTACAACTTGAGTACATCAACAAATGGAACGGAGTTTTACCCACAACACAATTGGGATCAGGAACAAATATGATGTATAACGTAAAATAATAACCAAGATGAACGAAGTAAGATTTAAGGTCGGAGATAAACTTAAAGCATTAGATTATGATAAAGAAATGTATGGTCTTGAATTCGTGGTGATTACATCAATCAATCAAGAAAAAAAGGTCTATCATTGGGAATCAAAGGATGGGATCTTTGATCTTGGTGGTAAAATCCAGTCGGGTTATTTTTTTCACGAGGCGGTTTCTCATCGTGATTAAAACACCAAATCTTAAATTTTCCGGGGAGTCCATAGGATTCCCTTTTTTTAATTAGAAAGGTGGGAATTTTTTTGTATATTTGCAGTTAAATAGATAGTCATGGTTTATAATTTCAAATATTCTAATTATGAAAACAGGGAAGAGGTTTTAAACTACTTAAAAAAGATGAATTTTAAGAGAGTAATAGACATAGGAGCCACTATGTCAGGATGGGCTAGTCAGTACCTATCACATTACGTTGACATAAACAAATGGGAAGAATCGCCTTGTTTTGGGTTTCACGGAAACATTTGTTTATATTCTACATGGGAACCCATTTTAAAAGAGGTCGAGAAAAATGGCTTGTTTGATTTTGCAATTTGTAGCCACACTTTAGAAGATGTAGCATCTCCACATTTTGTAAGTGAAATGGTGTGTAAAATTGCTAGGGAAGGATTTGTAGCAGTTCCTTCTAAAAATGTAGAATTAAGAAAACAAATAAATGGGCCTTACTTAGGCTACGTTCATCACAGATGGGTCTTCAACAAAGAAAAAAATAAATTTATAGCCTATCCTAAATTAAATTTTTTGGAATATTTAGATCATTCACACATAACTTCGAGATTTAATTCAACTATAAACGAATTGTGTTTCTTTTGGAAAGACAATTTTGAATTAGATGTGGTAAATAGTGATTTTATGGGGCCCACAGTACCTGACGTTTACCGATATTTTAATAATTTAGATGTAGATTAAATTTCAAAAGACATTGAGGTTTATTAAAAATTGAATTCAAATCAAATTCAAATACACCCAAATTATGAATTGGATAAAAAAATTGATCCCAGCTTATTTAGAAATTCGTTCTTTATATTGGGTGGAATACGGCCAACGCATGGACCAAGAATTAGAAGAAATTTTTAAAAATATCGATTAGGATAATTTCTTCCAGGCTCAGGATTTAATTTTATCCTTCGAATCAACCTACAGCCAAAATGGGGTTCCCAATTGGATTGCTGTTAAATTTGCTCAGATTCATAGAGCCCAGTCTATGCTTCACTTTTTATGTGACGAAACAAAATCTCCGGATGTGGTATAAATTCTAAATTCATAGTCGGGTGGCGGAATTGGCAGACGCAGCTGTGATGATTTTGCTGGAAGGTGCAACTCCTAATAGAATAACTTATAATTATCTATTGAATATAGCAGGGTTAATCAGTTCTCAATCATCATACAGGTTCGAATCCTGTCCTGACTACTAAAATCAAAAATATGCTTATAGATAAAGACAAAGAAAAAGCAATATTAAGTGAGTTTTTTATTGCATTGTGTGAAGCTGAGACTCAAATGGCCGATCAAATCAATCAATTGATCAGTGAAACAGATCACACAGAAGCATCAGTGTGTGACTCAACCGCACAAATTGTAAATAAATTTTCAATTTTTATGTTTGATTTTGAGGACATATTAAGAGACAAGTTAAACATAGATACATTGGAATTTTTCAAAGACAAGGAAGTAAAATAAAAAAACAGTCAGGTGGCGTAAAGTCAAACGCATGGACAGTGAGGGGAGATAACATCAACCCTTGCTTATAAAAGAGACTCCCAAACTTTACAGGTTCGAATCCTGTCCTGACTACTAAAAAATAAAGTTATGGAAACAATCTATTTTCAACCACCGGGAATCGACCTAAAATATTGTGAAGTTGGGATAATACACGAGAGCGATCCTGAGCATATCTGGTATTTAGATGAACCATGTAAAATTCTAATCGACGAGGTAAACACAATACCAAAAGAGAATGTTTCTTATGATAAGAAAAGTAAGTCCCATATTATTGGGCAAATTGAGTCCTAAATAAGTTTAAATAAAAATAAAGAATTATACTTAAAGTACAAAAACAAGATTAAAAATAAACCACTTACTAAATTTACATTATGAAAAACTTTCTACAATCGCCGATTTTGTGGTACATTATATCAGCTGTGTTATTAATTTATTCTATATTTGCACCCAATCTCTTTTTAAAAATTGGTTTATCAATTGCATCTGGTATAATTATAGGACACTTATTATGGGAACAAGAACAAAAACGTGAAAAGGAAAACAGAAAATAAATTAAATATGCTTTCGTGGCACAAAGGTTAGCTCAAGATGTTTGTATAATCTAGATTACAAATTGGAGCCTTATCTGATCCCTAAAATAAATCGAATAAAATGGAACCTCATTTAAATTTAGAAGAACAGCAACTATGGAATGATCCTCAAATTTGGGAAAAAAATTTTGACAGCATCCATTGGTCCAGCAATTTTTCTTCTGTGGATGAACTCTGGTCTAATCTACTAGAAACACTCTATGTACCACATTTGGGTTTCAGGACTTTGGAAATAGCTCCAGGAGGAGGCAGAATAACTGAATTTTTTCTAAGACATTGCCCACATCTAACTTTAGTAGAATATAATCCAGTTCCTCTGAAATTTTGCATTGACAAATTTGGTTCAAGGATTGATGGATATTTTTTGAATGATGGCAAGTCACTGACCTGTCTGCCCGATTCTTATTTTGATGCTATCGTGTCTTTTGATTCTTTTGTTCACATCCACTGGGATATTTTCCAAAGTTATCTGCCAGAAATTTACCGAGTTCTCAAACAGGGTGGCAAGGCAACTCTGCATCACGCCTGGTTTGGAGGTGGGGAAGATTTATCCTTTCATAATCTGGGAGGCAGAGCCAACTGTGATGCAGAAAAATTAAATTCCACTTTAACCGAAATTGGTTTTCAAATTTTACACCAGACCCAGTGCAACCCTTCCCCGTTGACGACGGATTTAATTACAACTTTTCAAAAAATCTAAGAAGTCTATGAAAACAATTTTTATCGGTGATATCCACGGACGTTCCATTTGGAAAGAAATTGTAGAACAGGAAAAACCTGATCGGGTTATTTTTATCGGAGACTATTTCGATTCATTTGACATTCCAGGTATAGACCAGATTCACAACTTCAAGGAAATCGTTCACTACAAAAAAACAAGTGGTGTTGAAGTTGTTCTATTGGTAGGTAATCACGACTTCCATTATATGCACATGGGTGAAACTTATAGTGGGTTTCAACCTGGTTTTCAATTTGATATATCACAATTGATTCATGAAAATATGGAACATTTACAAATGGCATATTCATTTGATAATTTCCTTTGCACTCACGCAGGTGTATCTTCGGTATTCATGGATGATAATTTTAGAGAACTGCCTTTTGGTTGGACCTGTGAGGATTTGGTTGAAAAATTGAATGAGGCATTCAAATTTACTCCGAGAATTTTTAAGTTTAATGGTTTTAATCCATACGGAGATGATGAAACACAATCACCTATTTGGATTAGGTTGAATTCATTGAGAAGCTCTAATAAAAAACGGGGTAAAGATGCAATTAAAAAAAGATTTATTCAGGTATTTGGACACACCCAAATTAAAGAAATTGATTTGGTTGGGATGGAAAAGTTTTTAGGAGGTAGATATATTATGATTGATGCTTTACCATCACGTCAATATCTAATTTACGATGGTGAAATTAAAGTGGGAAAAGTATGATAAAATGGATTTATAAACCCGCAGGAATTGCCCCTGTTCAGGCCGAAGGATATTTTTGGGATTGCTATTTTTATTTTAGAGGAAGGCATTCAACGATTAGAATTGAGTTCGCTCCTACCAAAGAAGATTGTTGGGCAGATAAAAATGTAACCACCTATAAACTGAAAGAAACTACCGGTGACTCTGAAGCTAGTTGTTACCCCTATTGGAAATGTACTCTACTTATCTATTGGGGATGCTGGTTATATGTATGGCATAAAAAAATCTTAAAAAAATAATTATGTTACAGGCAACAAAAAACGAAGAAAAAGCAATTCACGAGTGTTATAGGAGGCTTTATAAATCTTCAACCCCATCTGCTGATTTTGATGAACTAGTTAAAAACGCTTCTATAAACGAATCAGGAGAAAAGCAAATAGATTTCAATAGTTATGAAATTGATTATGAAAAATATCAGCAAATCATAAAAGATGTTATTAAAGAGTATAAAATCCAAAAATGGAAAAGACAATTATTTCAGAACACAATTTCGTTAGGTTGTTCTCCAAAATTCAAGGAAGATGAACTCAGATAACTTTGACTTTTTAAAATTGGCCAAGACAATCTCAGACCACTTGGTAAATATCTCTTATTCCAATGGAGATTTGTCAGATTTAGGTAATGAGATAGGAATAATTTTGGGCAAAAGTTTACCCCAAATTTCCGAGCAAGATCTTCGAGATTTTATCGCAGGAGTCCATCACGGCATAGATCTATCAACTTCAAAAGTAGAATCTCCTTCCGTAGATGAGATTTACCAAAAATATCACAACGCCTGGATGATGACCCTCAATGATCCTCTTTCAAAATCGGATTTTATTACTAGAGCTATTGCCGATCCAGATTTTGCCCAGATCTGGGGCTTTATTCCCAAAAATTCCTCTGAAGATTCTATCCAAGATAAAAATGATGATTGACAAACAGTTAGGTGTGGGTAAAAATGTGCTAACGGGAAACCCACTGAAAGCGCAAGCAAAGTCGAGACCAAAATGCACACTAGGGTCGAGGTAATGGCGAGTTACAGGTTCGAGCCCTGTCCTACTGTCGGAAACCCCAAATAAATTTTGGGGTTTTCTTTTTTCCTATTGAATTTTTCTGTATATTTAACCACCACTAACGCCTATGAAAAAATTAGTTTATTTAGAAAATCCATCTCTAACAGGAATGTCGATCACAAAATTGATCTTCAAGGTTCTCCGCCACATTCCTGATGACCAAAAAAGCCAAATGCTTTCCATTTACCGTGAATTATACGAAGAAACTCTATCTGATCTTCAAAAAGCCTACGAATTAGGAATTGCAGAAGGTCAGAAAACCTCTCATAAAACCGAATAAATCCAATGTTAGAATCAACTCTTATCTCCCTAGGTTTTCAAAAGGACCATTTGATCGATGATGAAACTGGTGAAAACTGCTGCCCCCATTATACTCTTTCCTTTCCTGAATTTTTTTTACAGGGTTTGCCCGACCCAGACAACCCAAATTCTTGGGTAGTTTATTCAAGTTTCTCTAGCCATTTTAAAATCGAATATGATGACGAGCTCATTCAATTGGTTTATTTGCTGCAGAAAAATTGCAATTTAGAGAACTAAATGGGAAATTATTATGACATTTTCCATATGATAAGATAAATACATTATTCAAACTTAAAAAAACCAATCTTTACGTGACCGAAAATAAAACCATTTACATTGGTTCAGACCATGCTGGACTTGAACTCAAAACATTTATCATTGAAAAATTAAAAGAAAATGGCTTCTCAATTAAAGATTTTGGCTCTCATTCTGATTACCCAACAGATTATCCAAAATTTGCCCACTCTCTAGCAGGAACACTTTACCACAACATGGGAATTTTAATTTGTGGTTCTGGTAACGGAATGGCGATGACTGCCAATAAGTGGGATGCATGCAGAGCTGCATTGTGTTGGAATGAAGAAATCTCCCGGTTGGCCAGAAGTCACAACAACGCAAATGTTCTCTGTCTGCCTGCCAGGTTTATCTCTTCCCGAGAGGCCTGGGGAATTGTAGAAACTTTTCTAAAAACTCCTTTTGAAGGAGGCAGACATGAAAACAGGGTGAAATTAATTCCTATCTTCCATGATTAGA
>Ga0214917_10006274_pt1 | contig 12400 bp, 11 predicted proteins | sample LL_1208_BB_MetaG_FD_177983 | JGI IMG/M metagenome (GOLD analysis project Ga0214917, IMG submission 177983) | Freshwater microbial communities from Lake Lanier, Atlanta, Georgia, United States - LL_1208_BB | ecosystem: Environmental > Aquatic > Freshwater > Lake | place: USA: Georgia | collected...
CTTTAGCAAAAGACAATAAACATTCAGTTGACTCAAGAGCCATTGTCTGACGCCATCCAAACTGTTCCATCTGATTGGTGAGAAACAATAATAATTCAGACAGTTGCATATTGAGATGATACACCATATGAACAACCCCAGATTGCTCACAATTAACTTGTACTGCAACTGCTATAATGGGAATGGCCACATCTTCAAAAAGTATTTGACACTGCTTGAGTGTATCTTCTTTTGAAAGTTGATTGTGTAATGTTGCTGGTAAAGAATTTACCAAATTTGAAGCAGAATTTTCAGAACTTGATAAAAATGCATGCTCAGTTGAAGTGATTAACGTATTACGTTGAACTTTACCCACTTCGCATTGCATTCCAGAATGCTCTGTTTGTTGACGCAAGCACCCTGTTAAAAAAAACAAAAGAAAAAGGGATAATGACAGTTTAATACCATTAACCCATTTCATAGACTTAATCAATCTTTGCTGATTGCTTGATTTGCTACTTTTTCATTGTGCTTTTCTGCTTGCAGTGCACGTTCTTCTTTAGTAAGTACTAACTCTTTAATACGAGCTTTTTTACCTACTCTGTCACGAACATAAAAAAGTTTTGCGCGTCTTACATCACCTCTTTTAAGCACCTTGATTGAATCAATCACTGGTGAATAATAAGGGAAAATACGTTCAACAGCAACGCTGTTTGCTCCGATTTTTCTCAAAATAAAGGTAGTCGATGCACCGTTGTTACTAAAAGCAATAACGTCACCTTCAAACACTTGAAGACGTTTTTTATCACCTTCGGTAATCCATTGAGAAAGAGCAATTGAATCACCAACTGCAAATTCTGGAAATGCGCGAGGAGTTACACCTAACGCTGAAATTGTTTCTTTTGTAAGCTTTTGTGCCTTCATTGTTTTCCTTAAGTCAAGCCTATTAATGAGCTTTGTAAAGAAGTTCTTAGAGTGATCATTATACTGTAAAAAAAACTGTTTGCCTAGTCTAAATTGATTCCCAACCATCGATCCAGAATAATGGCAATTGCAGAACGGACCGAAAGATGATTAAAATCAGAAAATCCTTGTACTGGTAGTAAAAGGTAATCAGACCGTTCTATGACCTGTGGCGCAAGCCCTTTTGCTGTTCCAAAAATAAACAGAACTGGTCGTTCATGAGCCCATACCTTGCTTTGCTCGTTAAATTTAATAAGTTCAGCATGGCCCACAGATCGAGCTGAAGTCCCGACTATCAAAGGCTTTTTGCCTTCTTTTTGTTCAATACTTTCAAGTACGTCTTGTAACGAATCTTTTAACGTAACTATTTTTACTGCTTCATGCCGCTGTTTATTATAATCGATGCCTGCATTGGCCCAAAAATCTAAAACAGTGGCTACAATCTTTTTTTGATCTTGTAACGGTGTAACTAAAAAATATTCCTTAATACCATACGTTCTTCCTGAACGAGCAATATCATGAATATCTAACGAAGTAACAGACGATGTCCCTACTTGATCCTGTTGTATAATCACTTCATCATGTAACAGTGCAATATAATGGTTAGGGATAAATTCAGTGGCAAGCTTTTTGTCTTCTTGCTTGGTGCAATGAGCACGTAACCAACCAAAATGCTTTTTTACCGTTTGCTCTGCTGCACAACGTTTTCTAAAAAGATCAACCTGGCCATGATTTCCTGACAATAAAATTTCTGGAATAGCCTTACCATTCCATTCACGTGGAGGAACAGTAAATGTCGGAAAATCAACAAAAGATCCTGAAAAAGAATCTTGCTGGACTGAATCAGCTTTGCCCACAATCCCTGGAATGTAACGCAATACTGCTTCTAACAGTACCATTGCCGGTAAATCGCCGCCCATCAAAATATAGTCCCCAATTGAAATCTCAAGATCTGCATATGCCTCTTGCGCTCGAGCATCGATACCTTCGTATCTGCCGGCAACTAACATAACATGCTGTTTTTCTTGAAAAACCTGAGCAAGTTCCATTACTTTTTTTTGATTAAGCTTTTGTCCTTGAGGGGTCAAAAAAATTCGATATGCTTTGCCATGCTTTACTTCAAGGCCATCAACCACTCGTTCCATTACTTCAGGACGAATTGCCATTCCTGAGCCATGCCCAGCTGTTTGTCCATCAAGTCGCTCTTTTGGTTGACAATAATCAGAAAAACCAGCGACATCAAACATTACAAGCTCTTGTTCTTGAGCCCGTCCGATGAGACTGGTTTTTAAAAAATCTTGATAAAGCTTTGGAAATACCGTTACAACAGAAATCTTCATTAAGCTTTTATTGCCGCTTCTTGTGATTGAGCTTCAACTTTTGCAGCTTTAACCACTTTTTTTGTAGCAGCAGGAGCAACAGGCGCTTTTAAGCTTGTAGCATACTGTTTTTGCAATCTTTTAACCGTATCACTTGGCAATGCACCTTTTGAAATCCATGCGTCTATTTTTTCAACGTGAAATTGAATTAGTTCACCAGTCAAAGGATTATAAGTACCAAGATTTTCCAAGTACTGACCATCACGCTTACTGCGCTTATCAATTGCTACAATTCTAAAAAATGGAGCTTTTTTCTTACCTATACGAGCAAGTCGTATCATTACTGCCATGCAGGGAACCTTTCGTAAACTATACGTCGTAAAAATCAATATTATGAATAAAGAAGCATATCACAGTTGTTATTTTATGCAAATGACAACAGCTTACACTTGCTCTAATTGAGCTATCATTTTGGTTAATAAAAGATCAACAGGGAATAAATGGATCGTTTGACCAAAAGCTTCTTGTAAATCTTTAAGCTCCTGGCTTGATTCCAGCCACTGAATAACCAAAGGGCACTCTTTTTGAATAGTTTGTAAAATTATTTGTGTATCTTGTTCTGTCAGATCAGGATTATTCAGCGCTTGCATAGCTATGTTTAATTTCTGAAATTGAGCTTGAAATTCAGGGTCAGCAGCTTTTGCGTTAATTGCAGCTATTGCTTTGCATTGTTCCAATAACAGTGCTCTTTCTTCTGGGTTAAGGCTAGCAATAAAAGAATTTATCAATTCCTGCAAACGGGCTTCATCTGAAAAAAATAAAATCGCTTTACGTATTAAAGCTGACAACTGAGCTTTTTCATCCATTTGCGCTAAAAGGCCTTTAAGGCCGTCTGCAGCAGAAATCATCTGTGCATCTTCAGCGTTTATTAAGGAAAAAGTTAAGAATAAGCCGGCTAAAAAAGTTTTTTTCATAATAATCCTTTATTGTGATTAGACCAAGTATAAGAGTGGATTAGTATACTCTTTTTTACAAGTCTGCACAAATTGCTATACTGTCTGCAAAGATCTTTTGATTCTTTTCTTACTTACTTGTAAAGGAACAACCATGACCAAGCCAAAAAAATATGATACTAAAATCGCACCTAAAACTCTTCTTTTAATGGTTGAAACCCCTTATAACCCAACAAAATCAATCGATTCGTACTGTGATGAATTTGTCCATTTAGTAAAATCAAATGAAATTGAATACCATGAAGCAATCCGCATTAAATTGCGAGAAATTGATTCTGGCTATTTTTTAACCAGCGGAAAATTAGAAGAAATCAGAAAAATTTGCCACGAGCAGGACATTGAAGAAGTTATTATTTCTGAACCGTTGACCCCCCGGCAAGAACGCAACTTAGCTGAACTTTTTAATTGTCGTGTTTTTGACCGAACTCAATTAATTTTAGAAATTTTTGAAAAATCAGCTCATTCGGCTGAAGGCAAATTCCAAGTCCAGATTGCAATGTTGAATTATAAAAAATCACGCATTGCAGGAAAAGGTGCACAAATGTCACAACAAGGTGGTGGTATTGGTACTCGCGGACCTGGTGAAACAGCAAAAGAAAAAGAATTACGCCATATTGAAGAACATATTTTTAAAAATAAAAAACATTTAAAAACATTAGCTAATACTCGTGATATTCAACGCAAGCAAAGAAACGAATCTAACATTGCTCAAATCTGTTTAATTGGATACACCAATACCGGCAAATCAACATTGTTTAATCTTTTGGCAAAAGCTGATGTACTTGCTCAAGACCGTTTATTTGCAACACTGGACACTACAACACGCGAACTGTTTATTGACGGCAAGAAAAAAGGCGTTATTTCTGACACGGTTGGATTTATCCAGCAATTGCCACACACCTTGATCAATGCTTTTAAATCAACACTTGATGAACTGAAATATGCTGACTTATTATTGCACATTATTGATATTGCCGACTCCAATTGGAAAGAGCATATTGCCGTAGTGCATCAAATTTTACATGAACTGAATGTAAAAAAGGAAATGGTCTATGTTTTTAACAAAGCAGATAAACCAGAAGAATTACATGCTCCGGTATTAGAACGCGAAATTTTTCAACCCCATGTTGTCATTTCTGCACATTCTAAAGAAGGGATCAAGCCACTGATTGAATTTTTAAGTACCTGGCAAAAAAAAGATCCTGAAACTGTTACAAAAAATAGTTGATTCAATTTAAAAAAAATGTTCATACTGGTATCGGAAGTTTTTAATTAAATTTTTTATAAAAAAGGTACTAGTATGAACAAAAAAATTGTTTTTTCCATTATATTTTTGCTCTCAACAGCTCCAAAAAATTTTTATGCTGCTGAAGTAACCGGCGCCAAGAAACAAGATTCAAAATTAGAGCTAACTCTTTTAAGAGCTGAACAAGAAGCTACTTATCTGGCTGCATTAATCGACTTTAATGCAAAATGTGAAAAAGAAAAGAAAGAACTTGAAGCCCTTGCTGAGATACAAAAAGAATTAGCGGCCGCTATAGCTGAAAAAGAAAAAATACAAGATCATCGAGAAACTTCAAAACAACTCAACACTACTCAAGTAGCAGCTTTAAATACAGAAATAGATGCTCTCACTCAAAGAATTAACACTTTGCAAGCAGACTTAGCTCAATCTCAAGCAAACTATGAAGCACAAGAAGCAAAGGATAAACGAGCACGCAATCTACAAAATAAAGAAATCCAAAGCCTCAGAAAAGGCGAAAGTAGTTGTTTAGAGGAGATAAAAAGAAGACAGCAAGAAACTGCTCAAGCACAAGCTGCGGTAATAGCTGCTGGTCGAAAACTGAATGAAACAAAAGCTGCACGCCTTGAAGCAAAAGGTGGATGGAGTTGGACAGCAACTTTTGGATTAGCTACTGACACAGATAAGCCGGTTAATCTAAGCGATATTGAAGGTTATTCCCCTAAAAAAGTACTTGCTCTTCCTGGAGCGCATGCGTCTCAATCAGATTCTCAATAAGAACAAAATAAAAAGAGGCCTTGAAATTCAAGGCCTCTTTTTATTTTCTAGACTATTTGCATAAAAATTTTTTTAAAAACTCTATCAACCAATAAACCTTTTATGCTACATCATTATCACAGTGAAAAGTTTTTGATGCCTTTCAAATCAAGGGGATAGGAGAATTGTCATGAAAAGAGCTTTTTTTTTAATCATTTTATTACACTGCACTGAAAATTATGCAGCTGCTGCAAGTGCACCAGCATGGCCGCCTACTCAAAAAGAAATTGACGAAGTAAATGCTACTCTATCCCCAGAAGAACTTGCTCAATTACAATGGCAAGCTGATCAATATCAAAGATCTTTACGTCAAACAGCCTCAACACAAGATGGACAAAGACATCGTGGTGCATGGGTTGCGCCAGTCGCTGAACAAACAGTTGTCCCTACAGCCCCAGCTAAACCGCCTCGTCAAAAACATCAAACCCATAAAAGACAGCGCTCAAATAGTGAGCCTGTTGACCAAACACAAATGAGTCCAACCAATGATTCTTCTGAAGATACTCCTCCACCACCACATTATCAGGTTATTAGAACAGAAACACGCGATGAAAGTCTTGCCTTAGCACTTGCGACACTCATTAAAATGAAAGCTAAAAGTCAAAAACTTTTTGAAGATGCAGAAAAAGCTCTAAAAGCCGTAGAACCTACACATCAAGATTTAATGACAACTGAAATCAATCCAGAACTTCCAAAAAGAACAGGATTTGCTAAAGTTTTGAATCTCATAGACCCTGAAAAGAAAAGAAAAGTACGCTATCTTAACCAACAAACTTCACAAAGTACACGAAGAGGAGAAAAGGCGAAATTCGCTCTTAATATATTTATTGGTAGCATTTTGAGTGCTGATGAAGTCCTTCAAGATTTACAAAATGAAGTAGAATTGGCATTTGAACAAACTACTGAAAAACAAGAACAATTACGTCAACGGGCACATTCAACAAGCGGTTCACCTCGACTCTCAATGGTAAAAAGAACTTAGCACCAATTTTGTAACTGAATAAAAGCATGCTACACTAACTATGCTGTATTAATTCACTTTTACTTTAGTAGCTGGGACAACGTGTCAGATTTTGAGAAATTTATTCAACAAGATTTAAACAAAGCACAACGCGCTGCCGTTGAAAAAACAGTTGGGCCTTTGCTGGTAATAGCAGGAGCTGGTTCTGGTAAAACTCGAGTTATTACTGCTCGTATTGCGTATCTGTTACAAAAAGAACAGATCCATCCGGCTCAGATTGTAGCACTGACATTTACCAATAAAGCTGCCAATGAAATGAAAGAGCGTATTGCTCATTTTCTTGGCAAACATGCAGGTATGCCCTTTGTTGGAACATTCCATTCATATTGTTTGTATTTACTCAAAACACATGTACATTTATTACCGTTTTCTGAATTTTCTATTTTAGATGAAGATGACAAACGGTCTATGATTACCAAACTGTTAAAACACAGCCCACTTTACAAAAAGCATACAGCACAACAACTTTCGTATTCTATTTCTTTAATTAAAAACCAACTGGCTCACCCTAACCAATCAATTGAAGATGCGGTTCAAAACCAAGCTTTATTTGAATTATATTGTGGGTATGAAAAAGAAAAAAAAGCGAGTAACTGCTTTGATTTTGATGACTTATTACTTGAGGCCGTAAAACTTTTTGATCATGCACAATTTCAACGCGACCATCAAAACAAAGTGCGTCATGTTTTAATCGATGAGTACCAAGACACAAACGTAATACAACACACCTTGCTTAAAAAAATGGCACTTGAAGATTCACAACTTACTATTGATTCAGTCTGCGCAGTTGGTGATGAAGACCAGTCAATTTATTCTTGGCGTGGTGCAACAGTGGACAATATTGTCCACTTTCAAAAAGATTTTAAAGGGACACAGCACATCAAGATTGAACAAAATTACCGCTCAAAACAACCTATTTTAACGATTGCTAATCATGTCATTAGTAACAATAAAAATCGTAATGAAAAAAAATTATGGTCCGAGCGTGATGGTAACGATTGCGTCAGAATGATTCGCTGCCTTTCTGGATATCAAGAAGCAGACATTATTGCGCGGTATTGTAAAATTTTACAAAATCATAAACGACTGCATGCAACTGCAATTTTGTATCGAACCCATTTTCAGTCAAGAACATTAGAAGAAGCCTTAATTAAACATTCTATCCCTTACCAATTGATTGGCGGAATTCGCTTTTATGAACGAAAAGAAATTAGAGATATTATTGCCTATTTACGGTTAATTATTAATCCATTTGATCGTATTGCGTTCGAGCGCGCTATCAATTGCCCACCCCGTGGTCTTGGTGAAAAATTTGTAGAACAGTTTTTTGAACTCTGGGATGAACAACCATTTTTAGATGTTAAAGGCGTATTTAAAAAAATTGTTGATGATGGAATAATAACTGGTTCAAAACTAGAAAGTCTTACACAGTTTTTTGAACTTTTTGTTGATACAACTGCAACATCATCGGCAACCGAAACGATTGCAAAAATATTAACCACAATTGGCTATCTTGATTATCTTAAAAAAAGCTGCGAACCAGAAGAAGCACACAGTCGACAAGAAAATATTAAAGAATTATTAAATGCTGCTCACTTTTTTGCCAATCAAGGAAAAGGAACAGTAAGCGCATTACTCGATGAAGTTTCTTTACTACAAGAAAAAGGCGCAGAAGATGATGCTGAAAAAGATGCTGTATTACTCATGACACTGCATGCAGCAAAAGGGCTTGAATTTGATAACGTTATTATTACTGGACTTGAAGAAAATCTTTTTCCATCGTCCCGGTCTTTAAACGATACCAATCAACTTGAAGAAGAACGCCGCTTGTTTTATGTGGGTATTACTCGAGCACGTAATCGACTCGTTTTAACTACCGCACGCTATCGACAAACCTACGGCCAGATGGAACAAGTTGGGCCTTCTCGCTTTTTAAAAGAAGTTCCAACCAATTTATGCAAAGCTGATGACGCAAGTTCATGGCAACAATACGAGGTTACTTCTTATTTTTCACAATGGCTTGGGTACGCAACAGCTAACCCTGAAGTTATGGTATTTCAAAGCTTTAAAGCGCCAGAAACTGTTATGGTAAACGATAACCAAAAATCCGAAAGCATTACTTTTAAAAAGCATCAAACCATTAAACACACCACGTTTGGAATCGGAGTTGTTCAGGATATTGAATACAAACAATCAAAGACGTTTGTAACTGCTCAATTTAAAATTGGGATTAAAAAGCTTGATGCCAAATTTATCAAAACTGTTTAATTATAAAATAGAACATTGCCGTAACGGCTTTTGAATAACTTGAACATTACCAGACCATAAAAGAACAATTGGAACAATCAAAAGCACCATAATGATCGTAAATGAAAATAAACTAAATTTCTGATGTATTAGCTGACTTAATGAATTTTTTGTTGTTTTGTATACATGTTTTTTCATACTGCTTTTCCTTTGTTTGCTGTATCTATCAATACATAAAACAGTAACATAAGAAAAAACTCGATCACAAGAGTATTTATAAAAAATGCAAAAAAGTTAATAGACTAAATGCATTGCTTGCTTAACTTGTGTTAAAACAGCTTGCGAAACTTGATGAGCATTACTCGTTCCTTTTAAAAGAATCTCATGCAAATATGCTTTGTCTTTTATGTATTCTTGCCGCCGTGTTCTGATCGGATCTAAAAAAGCATTTAATTGTTCAAGTAAATATTGTTTTACTTTGCTGTCACCTAGCCCACCTTTTTGATAATGATCTTTAAGCTCTTGAACCTTTTGTTTATCAGTTGCAAAAATATCAAGATATTCAAAAACAGTATTACCCTCTAGTTTTCCTGGATCTTCAACTTTAATATGATTGGGGTCGGTATACATTGCACGGACTTTTTGCGCTAACTCATCTGCAGTGTCTTTTAAAAAGATTGCATTACCTAACGATTTTGACATCTTTGCTTGGCCATCAATACCACTTAAGCGCCCAGTTTTAGTAACTAAAGCTTCTACTTCTTTTAAAACATCAGTTTTATAAATCCGATTAAAAGAACGTACAATTTCATTCGTTTGCTCAATCATAGGAAGTTGATCTTGTCCAACAGGTACAACCGTTGCTTGAAAGGCAGTAATGTCTGCTGCTTGATTAATCGGATAATTAACAAATCCAGCAGTAACCGTTTGACCATACCCTTTTTGTTGAATCTCATTTTTAACCGTTGGATTGCGCTGCACCCTAGCTAGCGTTACCAAGTTCATGTAATACATGGTCAGTTCTGGAATTGCAGGAATCATTGATTGAATAAAAATAGTTGTTTTGTCAGGATCGATCCCAACAGCAAGATAGTCTGCCAACACCTCATACACATTATTGTGCACTTTTTCAGGGTTTTCAAAATTATCGGTCAACGCTTGAACATCGGCAATCATTACATACTGCTGAGCGGTTTCTTGCAAAGCAACTCTGCTGACTAATGAACCAACATAATGCCCTAGATGTAATGGGCCACTTGGCCTGTCCCCTGTTAAAACAACTGTTTTTTTCATTTTATTTCACTTTATTTTTCTGTTTTGATGCTACTGCGATTGTTATTAAATCTTTTAAAAATTTATCATCATAGTCATCTATAATATCTGAAAGATCATGTGATATACTTTCAAATGATCTACAAATTACTGTTTTTGCTGTTATTTTTATTAATTCATTTGATGGGCTTTTAAATTGCGTAGGACGTACATCTTGTATAATATAATCAATCGCTATTTCTAAAATTTTTTTTACTATTTTAGAAGAATCATTTTCTAATGATAGTTGTTCAATTTCAAGTTCTTTACTTTTAAAATATTGATTACCACATCTTTTCTCAATAAAGTTTACAGGCTGAAATTTTGGTTTTTTAGCTACGGGACCACCTTCTTGATCATCTTTGCGCTTTCTTTTTTTTTGTCCGTTTTGCAATAGCCCATAAAGGAAAGTCTGGTCGCCTTCAGGGAAAACATTCAATAATAAATGATAAGGATTCAGATCAACATCGCCACAAAAAGCGATTTTTAGTTGAAAAATCATTAAAAAACTGATGAAGGATGCAATAATCATGTGCATTTCTTTATTATTATAAAATTTTAATATGTAGATTTTATATAAAAAACTTTTACAGTATAGACAAGATTATTATTTTTTTACAAAAATATCGAATGCTTTTAAAAGAAGAGTCAATAATAAAAAATAGAAAACAATTGACCTTTTCAAACTGAAAGATTCATACTTAAAACAATAAATTAATCCATAATTAAAAATGTTTTATTTTTTACACAATATTTTTGATAGGAAATACTATGAAAAAATTCTTAGTTTTTTTTGTAATAATGAGTTTTTTTTCCAGTAGCAGACCTGCAGCATCATATGCAGCTCAAAATCATGGTTTAATGCTCAGAGAATTAAAGTCTTTAACCCAACCAGCAAGATCATCTGATCTTCCTTTCTCTCCAAGTAATGCACATTACTCTGCCGATGGCCAATTACTAGAAATTGACCCTGCAACGATTGTCTTAGCTCGAGAAACTTACTGGACTCCCGATTTCACTCTTATTCCGATTACTGCCCTAAGAAGGCCTGAAGGAATAACTTTAGTTAATCATACTAACAATCCAAAGGCTGAATCTACTGCAACCCATTTTAATTGGCCAATCGATGTAGATAAATTTTCAAACCCTTTCCATCCTCCTTCAGTATCACTTCATCCTCATCAATTAAGAGTTGCTTTTACTGACAATAAAGGGGATATTGTTTTTATTAATTTCACCCGCGACAATTTTTCTGTTACAGAAAAGCCTCATAGTCATACAACGAGGTGTCATGAAGGGGTAGGGCCTCAAATTCTTTTTGGACCAAACGATTTATTTGCAACCGAACTGCATGGCCAAGTATGCATTTATAATCAAGATAATCCTGAAGGGAAAATAATTACACATGCTTTTAGTCCGTTTGATAGGCCATTAGCAGATAGCTCTGCAGAAAGCCTCCTATTAGATCGTCAATTACATGAAAAGAATAAAAATACTTGTCCTATTGAATTTAACCCCCACCCTCTCAATGAACAATTAGTAGTGCATTATAAGGACAATCTTTATATTTTTAATGGAAGAACAGGGGGAGTCTTAAGAAGAATTGGAGACGTTAAACCAATCAGTAGCTTTACAAGGCGCGGAGACACCCTTGTGTACCTGAAAAATAATAATGACGTTATCACTCTTGATACACGGAGTTTAAAACTTCATCGACTGATAAAAAGCACTCTTAGTATAGTACAAATTGACTGCTGTCCTTTTAGTAATCCGCTGCTGCTTACGGTAAGTGGTAATTCCGATAAAAAAATAATAACTGTTTACGATATGTATAAAGGAGAAATCTCTGAATCAAGTGATCCTAATTTTGAAAAAGTCGGATGGGTGCCCAACACAAAAACTGTTTTTGCATGTACAAATCCAGAAAATAATGTTCCTCAAATCAAACAATGGGATCTTGACCAAACATCTAGAACTTATCGGTATGCTCAAGAAGATCACGGTGCATTTAACATCGATAAAATACATTTTTTTGATAGTTTAATCTGGCAAATCAATCATGGTGCAATTCTTGAACTGCAAGATGGGCAAAATCTGTCTGAAACTTTTTCTCAATTTCCACCTGAAGTACAATCAGAATTGCTTGCAACAGGAAAAATTATTTTTTCTGAAAATCCTGAAAATGATCCATTGGATCAAGATCAAGAAGAGCCTGACTTTAGAATGACTCCTCCGCCTTCATACGAAGCAATTTTTGGTAGCACCAATCAACCACCGGTTACTGATCGACCAACACTATCACGTTTTCAAAGAGTTTTAGCTGCTCTTGGTCTCAGAAGAAGATTACACAATAATCACTGAGATTATAAAAATTTCAAGAGAACTTGCTGTTCAAAAAAAGTTGCTCTAGAGTAAAAAGATATCAATAACGATAAAAAGGAGACTGATATGCTGAGCTCGCCAACGTGGTGGTATTTTAATATATATG
>Ga0214917_10006275_pt1 | contig 12393 bp, 13 predicted proteins | sample LL_1208_BB_MetaG_FD_177983 | JGI IMG/M metagenome (GOLD analysis project Ga0214917, IMG submission 177983) | Freshwater microbial communities from Lake Lanier, Atlanta, Georgia, United States - LL_1208_BB | ecosystem: Environmental > Aquatic > Freshwater > Lake | place: USA: Georgia | collected...
CAATTAATGATTGGTTTTATAAAGGATGCGCATTTTCGCATAGTGTATTAAAAAATACAATTACTCAAGATCTTTTAAATAATATGAGAGATATATTAAATGAAATTTTGATTTTTTTGATTTTTTTTCGGAATCCATAGGCGACACATTAACAAATCCTAATAAAACTGAGGAGTTTTGTGAGTAGAAAATCTCTATTATACTGAGTTGGAAATACGATTTTAATTCCAAATTTTTCAAGTTCTTTGAATGCCTTGAGTTGTTTTTCTTTACCTCTAACCCTTAATGTTTGATAAGATTGTAGAATTTTTAATCCCCTTTCTTTATTTTTAGCACGTTCTAAAAGAGAACTCCCCCTGGCAGTTAAGTCTTTAATAGAAAAACTTCTTTGATTTTCAGATAAGTAAACGGTTTCTATTATATTTTCCATTTTTTTGTGATATAGCACAAAAATAGGAAATATTTTGGATATTTGAATGGATTTAGGGATTAAATTTGGTATTTGCTTGAGTTATCGATTTCTCCAGCTTTCTTTTCTAGTATATTTATCTATCAATTCAATTGACTTGGTTAGAACTTTACTACCAGAATTCAAAGCATCATCAATCACATCTTTAACACTTACGGTAATTATGAGCAATTCCCTGAAAGTTCCATCACCTTTAGGAGATCTTCGAAATCCATTACGAGGAACTATGGTTTGATCTATGTTACCAGATTCAGGTAAAGCAAAAATAACCATAGGGTATTGATTTTCTTGGGCGTCATTATAGAGATAAAATTCTTTATCATAATTAGCATCGGAAGGATCTTTTTTATATTTGGCATCACCTAAGAATTTTCTACCATCGGAAAGTTGAACAAAAATATCAGGGATAAGTAGTCTTCCTTTTCTACAGTGAAAATACCGATTGCCTCTTTTGGCGATCCAGATATCATCTCCTTCGGGCACAGAGTCTCCTTCAACTATTTTTAATTGGTATTCAGATAGTTTATGACTTGGTATGAAATCCTCGATGATTTCTTTGTCTTTGAAAAGTTTTCTTTCATCGTTTTCAAATTTTTCCGAGTGATTTAGTGCTTCCTTAAGCAGTTTTTCCCAAACGATTTCAAATTTTTTAGTCAGAATCACTTTGACTTTAAGATTTGCTGAGGCTTTTTGTTTATTTGTATAGTATTCAATAAGTGTATTTTTGATTGGACTATGAACAATTCCAACTTGATTTTTTAATATCTTTTCCAAGACTTTTTCGGTGTCATTGAAATCCAATATTTCTTTTTTTGTCTTATTTGAAATTATCTTACCATCAACTAATTGATTGATGTTATATCCTTCACTTAAAAGATATTGATACATCAGTTCGATTTCCCTTTTATCAGATTCAGAGACCATCAAACTTTTTTCCATCTGCTTAAGTGTGTGATAATATATATCATCTAATATCCAACCATCAGAATTCTTTACGTCTTTGGTTTTATAGGTCAGACCGGTTCCAAATCTTTTTCTATTTCTCATTGTATCAATAACTGATATCTTAGCACCTCTGATTGGTGAATTAGAGTGAACTTTGACTGGACTTGATGGATAAATAAACCCATAGGTGATGAAATCTAAAAAATAACTTTTCAATTTTTCAAAATATACTCTATTAGATTCAAAATTCCCTTCGTTTGTTAAGAGTAAACTCTCACCATCAACCGAAGTTGTAAAGTTTTTGTTGTTAAGAACTTTTTTTATATCTTCTACTGCTCCTTTTTTATCAGTCATGTTTTTAGGAAGAGAAAAATATCTATTGATTGGAGTTTCGACTTCGCCCACAAAATTAATTCTCCATTTATTACTAACTCTCGATATAAGAGGATCTTTATCTAAATTAAAGTTATTGAAGAATTCAACATCTTCGGAGTCTATTTCTTCTAATTCTGATTCAGTGAAATAGATATACTCATTCATCGTTTTTATTGACTTCGAAAGTTTGTTTTATTTCAATTTTAGGTTTTCTTTGTCCATCGAATTTTTTGAAAAATTCTTTGTTTTGAATTATGTCTTTGCAAGGTTGTGTTTCTGAAGGTTGTTTTATCATGACATAGATATCGACTCTGTTAAAAAAATCATCATTATCTAGTATTATATCTGGTTTAGAAGATAAGAATATGAAACCAAAATTGTCGGGAATCATTGGATTTTTAGTTCTAGTATCTTCGTCTAATAAATAAAATAAATCTTGAGTTTCGGTGTCTAAGGAAATGAATCTACTTAGATTTCTTTTAGTAGAAATCGCTTGTAATAATTCATCATTTATCATTTCAATTCTACTCTCTTTGTGACACTCATCAAAAACTGCTACATAATTTTCAGTAGGGTTATTATAGGCTTCAATAATCAGTTTTCCTAATCTAGATTCTATATAGCCTCCTTTTCCACCTTTAGCTGATGGTGAAAATTGAGAAAGCAATCCAGTGGTCGATGAAGTTGGTATTATAATCTCATATTTATAGTTATTCTCTTCTAACATTTTGATTATTGTCGTAGACTTACCCATACCTGATTGACCCAAAACACAGATGGCATTTTTGAAAGGACTTTGCACTCTATTTGAATTAGAGACTTTAGATACTTCTTGTTTAACAACAGAAGAGGCCGTTGAGTAGATATAACCAAACTTTTTGATTTCTGGTTCATTTATTATTGGCTGAGTCGTAAGATAAACAGGATTAATTTTATCAGTTTTTGAAACTGGATTATAAGTCTTTGAATTTCTTTCTTCTTGTGCCTGAGAAGCTCTGAAGTGTGAAAAAGGTAAAACTTCATCGTCTGGTAAAGAAAATGCCGACTGTTTTATGGGTAGCGCCAAATCATTCCATATCAAATCTATATGTTCTTTACTGGTTACCTCATGTAAAGTAGATTGATACCGACCAACATCATTTCTCATTATTTCAAAGGGTTCGAAATCCGAATCCCATTTAACATCTAATCTTATTCCATCAAAATAGTTTTTAGTCACAACACCACGAGCCTTAATCATCATAGCTGGTTTTACTTTCTCTCTTGTATATGTTGACTTTATGGCAACACTCGATCCAACTGGAATATTCATCACATTGTCTTTAAAATTAAAAATTTCATCACCGGTTTTATTTTGCCATTCGGATATTGTCTTTGCTCCAAATCCATTCAACCAGTATCCACCGCTTACATAATCTCGCCAGATATTCGGATTTTCTTTGCCGTATGCGCCAAGCAAGTAATATTTTTTCGGTTTTAGAATTTCGGTATCATCTTCCGATGTGGGTTGAACTTCCTGTTTAGGATTTATTAATATAAACATTGCAGGATTATCAGTCACTACATGAAATAAACTATTTTTTCTTTTTTCTGAAATTTTTGAGTTATCGGAATACTTTAACATTTCTACATTAAGAGTGTCCCAAGGAGTAGCTCCTGAAGTTTCGACTAAATCTTGTTCTTCGATTTCATCCCATATTTCACGAGCCGACATTGGTCGATTATCATTTTGTTTTAAAATTAATTGAGAGGCATCAATGAAGGTCATTTTTTCTTCAAATTTGACATTTGAAATTAGTTTAAATTTTTGAGGATTATCTTCTGTTATTTCAAATAAAATAGTTCCTCTTTTATTTCTTTGTTTAGTTGTTGATAATTCCTCTTTTCCTTTAGAATATGATATAAGAGTTGATAGCAATGACCTAAAAGAGGACTTCGGAATAAAAATATCACGCTGTTTATTTATTTCGAAACAAATTTCTTCTACAGTTAATGGATTTTCTGAATTACTCAAAACATCAATTGCAGCGGATAGATATGTTTTTTTATTTGATTCAAATAATTCAAAATATTTGGAAATCATTTTGGATATTTATTTTTTTTATATATTAAGTATAATAATCACAAATTTGTTCTTGTATGAAATTCCACTCTTTTTCAGTTATATTAAAAATTTCACAAAGTTGAATATCACTATATTTGCTATCTAAAGGTGGAAGTGGAATCATGGATAAGTATCTATTTATATGCGAGTCTTGTGATAGTTTATTAATATAAAGTCCAAATCTGCAAATTTTGCTTTTCATAAAATGGATAAGATTTTCTCTCTCTTCTATAGAAGATGTCTTAAAAACCTTATTAGAGGTGTTTTTATCTAATAAATTTGAGTTTTTATAAAAAAGTGTATAAAAGTCATTTGTGACAAATTTTGATTTGTCGGTTCTATTTACAGCATGTCCGCAAATTCTCGGTGCAGTAACTATTAAATCACTACCATCATTCTTGTGTAACAAAGTTGATAAGTTTTTAACATATGATAATTTTTTGAATTTATCGAAAATTGAAATCATCATCTCATTTGGTTCCCAAAATCCAGTTGGCAATTTTTTTACAATAAATGAGTTACCAGAGGTATCAAATGTTAAATGTATAGAATCTGTAATCTCATCAGTTATATATGTAATTGTGAGTGGTGCTCCAAATTCTGCATTTTTAAAGTAAAAGTTTCCATTTATTAATTTTATTGAATTTATTCTATTATTATCACTTTTTGAGATTGATTCACCCCTAAACAACCAAGGACTTGGATGTATAAAGATAATTTTATCCGATATTTTAGATGATTTATCTATGAAATCAATATGCAAACTCTTTAAATATGGTGGATTGCCTATAACAATATCAAACTTCTCCAAACCCCAAACCTCCTTCATGTGCTTATCAAATCCTTCTTCTAAGAAAGATCCCCAATAAGTATTTGTAGTATATTCATCATAAGGATCAACACCACATAACCAAAGGAAAACATTACGACTTTGAAGTTCACAAGTATAAATCATATTTTCAACAATATGTTTGTATCTTTTTTCAATATCGGGTTCCCATTCAGATAATCCATTCATAAGTTTATAAATAACAACAAATGGAAACGTTCCCGCACCATTGCATGGGTCCAACCATTTTAAATTAGGATTAGACCAAACTTCTTTAGGTAGTGTATTAAGCATTTCACGAACTAAAGAAATCGGCGTCATCACTTCACCATGAGCCTTTTTCTCAACTGCACCATCTTTAACAAATTTATTAATTATTCTAATAACATCTTTAACATGGTCTATTTTATCTGTTCTAGAATCAACATAAGCCTTCATTTCAGACCAAAGCAAATTAGTATCACCTTTTGTTTCTTTATCAACTAAAGCCATAATAGCCAATCGTTGGTCTTTCTTTGGTAAAGAAAGTATAAATTCATTTGTGTCTTTACAATCTGAATATTTGTTCATAATTAAATCCTGAACAACTTCTTCAAACATTTCAGCATCTTTTGTTTTTCTATAATTATCGTATATAGAAGGATTGACTGTAGAATAGGTAGTACCGTTTGAATTTAATTTATCACTATTTAGAATCATATTAATTTATTTATTTTGTAAATATACACATTATTTGTGAATACTCAAATTATATATTTATCAATTAGAGTTAGTTTATAACTCTCATCTAATTTATCCTTTTTTAAATACCTATTTACATAGCTACAAAGTGGTTGAAAATTAGTGTAATGGTTTAACTTTATGACATCTTCTTCAGTTTTAGCGGAAGATATTGGAATTATGTGGTCTAAATCCCAACCATAGTTTAATTCTCCGTTATATTTTCCTCTGTTGTCCCAATTCATCCAAGACTCAAATTTAGACTCTATATAGACTTTAAAATCTTCAAACGAGCATCCTATAATCTCATGAGTCTTTGAAGATTTTTTATAACCAGTTCTCTTAAAACCAGACGAAATAGAACTTCTTATGTAAATGATAGTTCTATATAAATCATCGTTTACATATTTATTCTTTTTATAATTATAATTATATTCCTTTAAAATTTCTTTCCTGTTCTCCCTCTGTGCCTTCCTTTTGTCGAAGTTTTTCTTATTATACACATCAAAGTATTCTTTATATTTTTCTTTATTATTTTCAAGATATATTTTCTTTTTTTCACTTAAAGAATCTTTGTTTTCTTTTCTATATTTCTTATTATATTCTTTACCACTTTCTTTATTTTTATCTCTGTATTCTTTTTGATATTTTTTAATCTTATCTTCATTTTTATCATAGTAACTCTTTAAACTTTTTTTTAATTTGTCTTTATTTTCTTTTCTATAACTATTTGACTTTTTCTTAAAATAATCTTTGTTTTTTTTGTACCTTTCTCCAAATTGTATTGATCTGCATTTTTTACAAGTGCTTTCATGACCTGATTTATTAGATGGGTTTTTATAAAAATCATCAAACTCTTTTTCTATTTTACAACATTTACATATCATATGTGAATTTTATTTTATTTATATATAAAATTCACATAACTCCCTTTATATTTTTTATTAAATAAATAGAATTATGTTAAGTCAAGATATTAAAGAAATTGCTGATGAAATGATAAATTTATTCGGGCACAAAGATGCCATATACAAGTATGAAAAAACTATGAGAAATAAAAAATACTACAAAGAAGAACATGAAGATTCTATACAGACTGTTATAAATTATATGAAAGATGATTGGGTAAATAGTAGGAATAAAAAAATATCCTCACTTTTTGAAAGGAGGATATTAAACTTTAGTGATTTTACCTATAAATTCTACTAAAAAGTTCAAATATATCATCTGACTTTTCAATATCTATAAAAGTTGATAAATATCTTTTGGGCATGCCTCGTTTTCTCCAGTTTGAAACTGTTGAACGCTCAACATGAAAATATTCTTCTATACTTTTGTTATGTATAGATTCAACGTAAAATTGTATAAATTTAAGGTCTATCATATAAATTCTTTCCAAAAATCTTTTTTAAACTCTTGTATTATTTTATAGTTATACATCTGTGTTGTCCCAAAGCTAAGCCCATCTCTATTATTTATTTTCAACATTTCTGAAAACATAATTTTATTTATATATTTTTTTCACAAAATGTTTATTTCTCATACGCTTGTCTAAGAAGTTCTAATTTAGAAAGTGAATTTAACTTTTGTCTTTCTAAACTTTCTTCCAATTCTTTTTGAATTCTCTTCTCTTCTTCTACGATTTCGATTTTGACCTGTTGAATCATATCATTAAATTTTTTTTTGTCAAATTTGACAGATACTTCAATATCTGGAGAAAATTCGGGCTTCTTATATTGAGTACCACCTTTTTCTTCATCAACTAGTTCTGAAATATCCCAAGCTTCATCAGGAATACCCTCATTTAATAGATATCCAACAATTTCTTTAACTCTTTCGGCAAGAGTTTCATCAGAATCCACCACTAAATAAATCAAGTTATAATATTTAGTCCAACCGTCAGGACTATCTAAACTTATCTCACCTCTATTAAATTTTTCAGTATCAATCCAAAGAGCCCTATCAGGTCGGCCAATTGATTGTTGTAGTGAGATAATACTCATACCTCTTCCGATTATACCACCATTTAGATTTGGTAAGTTGATACCTTCTTTAGCAACTGAATGTTGATGAAGGATATTACCACCACTTCCTTTAATTTTTTCTATAATCAAATCTCTATCACCATTTGATGTTTCAGCTGCCATAAAGTGGTTATTTACACCTGGTAGATTTTTATATACTTCGTCATTTTGTGAAATATATCTACATCCCTCAACATGGTCTCCAAAAGTAATCATATTCGGATTCTCATAGTATTTACAAAGGTCTTTATAAGCCGCGATTACAGCAACTGCTTCGCTTTGAGCTTTATCAATATCTAATTTAATTCGAGTGGCATCTCTACGAGTCTCAGAATCTAATGACTTTGACTTAACTCTAACTAACTTAAAAACAAGTTTTGGTGATACATAAGCTCTCAACCTTAGATCATTTCTTTTGACTCTACAAAGTAATTTACCAAATAAATCTTCATTAAATGAACTTAAAATTTGACCACCTTTGTTAGATGCGCTATAGAAAAGTGACCCATCTGTTCTATCTGTATTATTTTTAAGATATTCAGCAATCTCTAATTGTTCTTTTCTTTCAGAAGATGTTGATATAACATTGTGATATTCATCGACAATTTCTAAACCAACGCGAATATTTTCTTTTTTCAATTCATCAATAATATCTGAGTATTTCAAACCGTGCGATTTCATTGTTGTGAATACAACAACTTTTCTACCCCTTCCAATTTCATCTTTAATAAATTGAGCCGATTCTTTAATACTAAGCGTTTGTAGAACGGTTGCAATTTGATCGTTATATCTTGGTTTAGCCCCCGACATAATAATAAGTGCAGATACTCCACTATCTACTCCATCTGAACCAAACATTTTCCATTTATAAAATTCTTTAAATGTTTGATTGATAAGAGATCTAGTTGGTAAAATCATTACAGCTAGATTTTTACCATATTCTTTGAGTGATCTATCTATATTATAGAATTGACATAGAGTTTTTCCGGCGCCAGTTGATGCTTCTATTTTCCCTTTATTATATTTTCCGTTTAGAACTACTTCTGTTCCCTCATACACCACTCCATCTTTTGTGACACCATTTAGAATCCAATCTTGGATGTCTCTTGGTGTATATGGATTTTCAAAATCTGATTTGATAGAATCTTGAATGCACTTTCTAAAATCATCCCAGAAGTTAGGATCTCTTAGAATAAGTTCTTCTTGTGAATTTCTACCAAAAACTCTTCTTTTATTTCTAGCTGTTTTATATGCGTAGTAAAAAAGTTCATCAGTATCTTCAAGATTCGTAAATAAGATATTATTATCACGTTTAATATCCATATCTGCAGCAATGGCACTATTAGTTGCTAATTCATCTAAAGTAAATTGGTGAGTTGGATTACTTCTCCATTTGGACTGAATTTGACCAGGTTCATCATTAAAGTCTTTAAATGTAAAGTCATAACCTGTTGTATAAGGATCATCACTTGTATCCTGAATATTTTTTATTCCAATTAATGGGTGGTCTCCATATTTTAAACAGAAAAATTGTGTAAATATTTCAAATGACACACCAACTGAGTTGTTATAATCACCTGGTTGGGACTGTCCGTATGTTTTTATGGCTTCGTTCAACTCGATATAAGAATTGACGTTATCAAATACTCTATCATTTGATATTTTATAAATTGACTGGTGTGTAATTTTCATATCACAAATATAATAAAAAAATAATTAAATATCAAAAAATTTAGGTCAAAAAAACTTTTGAATATCCCCCAACCCCCTTCACGGATATTAACATTTTTGGACTTGAAAATTTTTGACCGACAATAAATTTATGTTGTGTAAAAGCTTCGTGGATAATTTTACCTAAACTATTTTGAAAATCATCTTTAGTATAAGTTGAGCCAGGCTTCTATGTTTTTAGAAACGGAGTTATCTATTTTAATATTGATTGATGATTTTCTTGACATCAACTATATATAAATCAATCAATAAACTCTTATAATTTTACTAATGTTTACAGTTTTTATGATGTCTAAAATCTTTAATACCTATATAAAGTGTTACTAACCCGATGATAGCCCATAAAAATGATAAAATCGGATTATGGAGAAAACGTTCTAAACTTGATTCATGTGCTGATAACAGCAGTATTGATTGAATAAATTGTATTATGTGTAGGATACCGTGTAATAAATTAACAGAACCCAAACCAATTAATAAATATTTTCTCATTTTAGATGTATTTAGAGCAACAGAATCTTCTAACTGGATTGTTAGACACATTACATTATGCTATCCCTGCGTTTTAACTTATATTTAAATAATTTAAAAAGTTAAAAGTTAAATTTTATTGCATCTGAAAAATCAGAATCTTTTCCGTTTGAGTCCGTATGAAAATTAAAATTTAGGTCTATTTTCATGTGATTAATCAATAAATTGAACGTTGCAGTCAATTGAATAACCATTAGACAATCTTTCGATGATGGATTTTTTATTAGCTGTGTTAGAGTGAGTTGTTACATACACTTCATCAATTTTTATTGGTCTAACATATTCTGGGAAGAATGATGCGTCTGTCTTAAATACTTCTGGAAACTTTGCCAAAAGATCGGAACATCCAACTTTATTGATGAGTAATTTTATAAAGTTGATAAATCCAACTGATGCGGTTTTACCACTGATATCATCACCTTCTAAAATGATTTTGATATTTCTATTTTTTTGCCTAATGATTGTCTCTTTTGTCTCTTGTTTTTCATCTTTTGTCATTGTAGTATCATTGTCAATAGATTTTTCAATATCCAATTCCTTACAACCATAAATTGACATCAAATCGATAAAATTATCCACTCTTTCATTGAATGCATCAGTGTCAATAACATCAAACCATTCAGTGGTGATCCTTTTTCGATAATCATACTCTTTGACAACTCTATAGTCCTCAAAACATAAATGCAAAAGACCCTCTAAATTTCTCATATCAGGTGTCTCAAAGACACGGACCATTAAAACATCAAATGGTAAATGTGTAGAATTTAATTGAGTTTCTCTGATTTTATATTGCTTAGTTAGGCCAATTTTATGATACCCGTTTACAAACTTACCTCCGTGGTCTATGATTCAAGCGATATAGACGAAACCGCTGTTTTGTGTTTGTGTGGTACTATCCATTTTTAACTGATTAATTAATACAAAAGATAAGTAACTATTATTATTTTTCCAAAAAATATTCCAATTTTCAAACCCCGATATATAAAAATATGAAAAGGATAAATTGGTCTGGTTTTGAATGGATAACACAAGAAAGATGGGGCGACCACCATCCAGGTGCATCAAAAGTTTGGTATGACCCGTCACAAGTTGTTTTAGAAGGTGATATCTTAAAATTAGGAGTCCAAAAAAATCCAAAAGAATTTGAATCAGGTCTAATTCCGTTTGGAGTTGGTTTAGTTTCGTGCACTGAACAATTCTCGTATGGCACATTTGAATTGGATGCTAAGTTACCACACAGGCAACCTTTTGCTTGGCCAGCATTCTGGGCCTGGTCTTGGAAATCGTGGCCACCTGAGATTGATATTATAGAAGCTTATTCAAATTCAAGGGGTTCTTGGTTTAATTGGTCTGGAGAAATACTTCTTGGAAAAATTTGGAGATGTGAATCTAATATCCATCTTGGAACTTCTCCAAAGAATTATTCCTTAGGTGCTAAAAAACACCGATTTTCCTTAAAAGACCCTTCTAAGTCGTGGATAAACTATAAATTAGAATGGCAGCCTGATTCGCTGAAATTTTATTATGATAATAAATTGGTAAGAGTGGTTTCTGATAGGGAGTCAATGTCTCAGATAAGGGGTCACAAAATGAATGTGATAATCAATAATTCTTTGCAAAAAGAAGTTACTGATTTAGACCGTCAATATTTCTTTGAGGTTAAAAACTTTAGGTATCTACCACTTTAAATTTTTAACCCCATTAAAACTTTCAATGATTCTTTGCGGAGTGACGCAGTTGGCTCTTGAATGTAAATGCCCGGAGCTGTTATAAGTTTCTCTTGCAAAAGTTTCTTCGATTTTTCTAAATTTGTGGATTTTTAAGAGCAGTTTGTAATAATCATCTGAATTTTCCAGTGAAATAGGGACTTCATAAAGGATAAAATCAACATTTGCTGATAACAACTTGGAAATAGAAGCCTTAACAAAGGGTGTGATTTGTAGTTTTTTTAAGAAATTATCCTTTTGTGGACCCGATTTGCCAAATTGGGTGATAAAGTCTTTTAACTCTAAAACTAAAGTTGAAAAAGTATCACCTAAGGTAGAGTTTAATTTATTTTCTCGTGCCATCTCATTTCGAAACTGTGACACCATTTCTAAACCAGAAATATCTGAAACTATCTCGGCTTCAATTTCAGTGACTCGAAACTTGGCCAAATCTTTTTTTAGAGAAGCAGAGTCGTCTAATTGAGTTAGCAGTTTTACTACTTCTTCTTTTGTTTTAAGAACTTTAAGACCGGTGTGAGTGTCCACTAAAAATAATTTCATGCCGTAAATATACAAAATTAAATTTAATCTTCAAATATTTTATCTAAATTTTCAATTCTATTGGTAAAAGTAATCAGTGATTGTTCAAATTTTTTATCAGAAGTCATTGTATGGTAAAGAGTTTCAATTTTGATATTCCAAAAAGTGCCATCTTGTAATCTTTTAAACAGGAATGATTTTTCATTTTTTTTGACAAGTTGGCACATTTCGGCCTTATCGACCAGTTCTATTTGGGTGATACCAGTCTTTTTAGTATAAACTTGATTTGCGTTCCAAAAAACCTTAGAAAATTCAATCTCGTGATTGATATTGAAATATTTAGAAAACGAGTCCATAAGACTGGTGTGTCTATTGATTCTTAGGTCACTAAGTTCAGTGGAAAGTTTTGACAATTTTTT
>Ga0214917_10006277_pt1 | contig 12390 bp, 7 predicted proteins | sample LL_1208_BB_MetaG_FD_177983 | JGI IMG/M metagenome (GOLD analysis project Ga0214917, IMG submission 177983) | Freshwater microbial communities from Lake Lanier, Atlanta, Georgia, United States - LL_1208_BB | ecosystem: Environmental > Aquatic > Freshwater > Lake | place: USA: Georgia | collected...
TTTCGAGTACTAAACAACAATGCCAATTTGGGTGGGGCAGGAGAAAAATCAACCATCCGAAATTCTCTTGAAATGAAGCAAATTTTGTTAAATTATACTAAAATTAGCAATTATCAAAGTTTTGTGAGAATTTTTACTGATTATACTCCAAAACAACAGCAAAAACTTGATTTACCTGGCTATTTTTATTTGCTTGATTATTGTGTTGAAAAATACTTTAAAGCCAAAAGCAAAAATAATAATATCAAAAATTTTATTTTAGAATTTATACAATGGCAAAGTTTTGTTGATAATAATTTTTATAGCACTTGGCAGCAAAATTTTGATGTAAATTTTGCTGATTATTTAAAAATGTCGGTGCAGTATCCAAGTGGCAACTTGCTTGTTTACAAAAAGAAAATGTCAAAAAAACTAGCGAAAATAGCTGTTGCATTGTTGGTTTTGTTAATAATGGTGTTGTTTTTTAAGTAATTTTCTATGCCACAAGAAGGGAAATTATCAGAAATCTACTCACGGTGCAACTCTTTTATTTTCGCCGATACATCAGGGCTTCGCTTAAATGATGAGCCAAGATTTTTTCTGTGCCTTCTAGGTCGGCGATGGTTCTTGAAACTTTTAAAATTCTTGAAAGAGATCGCATAGAAAAACCCTTTCTTTCCATATTATCTGCTAAAATTTTTTTGGCTAAATTATCGAGAAGGCAGAATTTATCTATTAATTTATCTTTGATGTTGCAATTAATTTTGCTAATATCTTTCATTTCTGGCTGATTTTTATAACGGTTTTTTTGAATTTCTCTAGCTTGTATAACTCTTTGCCTAACAGTTGCCGAATTTTCAACTAAGCTTTCTTCATCTTCATTTTCTTCTTCTGTATCATTTTCTTGTTGATTTTCATCGGGCTCTTTTTCTGTTTTTTTCTTGGTAAATAAATCGACATTTTCAACCGCTACAAATAAATCGATACGGTCAAATACTGGCTCGGTGATTCTTTTTTGGTATTCAATACCGCATTGCGGAGCTTTTTTACACTCTTTTTCGGGGTTGCCAAGATGCCCGCAAGAACAAGGATTCATAGCTGAAATAAACTGAAATCTAGCTGGGTAGCAAACATGAGCATTGGCCCTAGCAATAGATATTTTGCCATCTTCGAGTGGTTGCCTTAAAGCATCGATAACCGCCCTAGGAAATTCGGCCAGTTCATCTAAAAACAAAACCCCGTTATTGGCTAGTGAAATTTCGCCCGGTTTTGCTTTTGCTCCGCCACCAACCATAGCAGGCACCGAACAAGAGTGATGCACCTCGCGAAACGGCCTAATATTAATAAGCTCGCCAGAATAATTGCCAATGACACTGGCTAGCATATTTATTTCGAGTATTTCTTGTAGCTCTAAATCTGGCAAAATGCCTAGTAATCTTTTAGCGAGCATAGTTTTGCCAGAGCCCGCTGGGCCTGTCAACATTAAATTATGACCACCAGCGGCGGCAATTTCGAGGCATCTTTTAGCCATTTCTTGCCCCTTAACCTCTTTGATATCTGGGTATTCGACCAGAGGTTTAAGCATCGATAAACTTACTTCTGGCTTGCTTAATAGTTGTGTGCCTGTTAAGTGATTAATGATGGTAATTAAATTGGGGCTGGCGATGATATTAAGATTTTCGCTAGCCCAAACCGCCTCTTTGCCGTTGGCAACAGGGCAGATTAGCCCGCAATTATGCTGGTTGGCACCTATTGCTGCAGAAAGAGCCCCGCTTACAGGGCATAAATTACCGCCCAAAGATAATTCGCCAATCATAAAAAAATTATCAACCAGATGCTGTGGCAAAACACCAATTTCTATCATTATACCAATAGCGATTGCTAAATCAAAATGGCTACCTTCTTTTAAAAAATCGGCAGGAGCTAAATTAACGGTAATTCTTTGATAAGGCCAGCTTAAACCAGTAGACATTATGGCTGCCCTTACTCGCTCTTTTGACTCGCCAAGGGCTTTATCGGGCAAGCCAACAATAGTAAAGCTAGGGTTGCCTGCTGAAATTTTTACTTCAACATTGATGGCGATTGCCTCAATGCCAATATAAGAAAAGGTTTTAGTTAACGAAACCATATGGTGAAAGGTTTAGGTTTTTAAAATAGTGATGTCAAAATTTTAATTAGTTAATTTTTATTTTACAAGTAAAATTTTTAAAATAAAAAAATACCAATATTAAAATATAGGTTATAATTTTCTGATCTATTATAATCAAGCATATTTGATTGATGTATAGCCCAGCTAGATGTTAAACTGGTAGTAAATTTTTGGTCGATAAAATTAATTTTTAGCCCAACATCAGAGATTCTGCCAGATTTTACTTGGCTTGGCTTGTTGTGAAAAACCGCTCCATAGTCGTGAAATACTTCTAGCTCTAAATTATTTTTTGGTAATTTTGTAAAAATTTGTTTAGCATCGATGGTGATTTTGTTTTGCAAAAAATAACCATTGTCGCCGTTGATAACATTTTCTCGAAAAGCACTTGCTGAATTGTAGCCTCCGATTGTTATTTGTTCGGCACCAAACAATTTATGTAGAGATTTTTGGCTTTCTAGTTTATGAGTTATCAAGCTAGAAAAAAACGGCAGTTTATGCGATATTTCGGCATCTAGTTTAAATAATCGAAATTGATTTTTTGGCAGGCCTTGCCCTTGATCTTTTGCAACTCCAAAGCTAGACAGCCCAAACAAAAAACTCGGCTTAATTTTTATAAAAAAATTATCAGCCAGTTGCCAGTTATCAATAATCGCTATTTGTCCGATAGTTAATTTTTGCCTACTTAGCTCAAGTTTAATGTTGTCGAGATAATTAGCCGATCCTCTTAAAATAAGGGTGTTATCGAGGTTTATTTGGTGGATTTTATTATTCAAAATTAAGCTATTCACACCAAAATTATGCCGATAACTTTGCCCGCTAAATTTAATATTTTGTTGTTGTTGATTAAAAAAACTCGATAAATATTGATAATAAAAATAATTATTTTGCCATTTAAAATTACTGCCAGCAAGGAAAGAATGGAAATTTTTAGCGCTATAAGTGTAGTTAAAATTAAAATGTTGATATAAGTTTAAATCTAGTTTATAGCGGTTTAAGCCAGTAAAATTGTTGCCAAAATTATCGTAGCCTAAATTTAATTTTATTGATGGTTTTTTTTGGTTATCAATATAAATTTTTACATTATTTTGTTGCTGAATAATTTTGATTTGGGCATTTAAATTGGTAATTTTGTTAAATTTTTGTAAGGCAGAATTTAACTCAAAAATATTAAAAATTTTATTAATAAAATTCTGAAAAAAAATATGGTGTTGCTGATTGATGGCTTTGGCAAATAAAATATCAGAAATTTTGCTTTCGTTTATTTTTAAATGTAAAATATTTTTGTTATAATCAAAAAAAGTAAAATGAGCGGTAGTTAAAATGTGGCCTTTTTCGCTGTAAAAATTATTGATTTTTTTTAATAAATCATCGATTTTTTGTTGTTGAAAACATTGCTGTTTAGCATCTAAAAATATTTGATGATTGCTTTGCAAAATAGTGGCATTCTGCAAGATAATTTGCTTGATTAACGGGCAATTTTGTGTTGTGTTTTTTGCCCAAGCAAAATCGCAACACAAAAGGTAGCTAAGCAGAAAAATAGTAATTGTTTTTAATAACATTTTGTGGTGAAAAATGGTATAATTATGTGACTAAATTCCCCGCACTAAAAGAAGGGGTGGATTTTTTGCTCTCGCAAAAAAGACGGCCATAGTGTTTTTGAAACAAAACTCGATGTAAATCACCCTCCCCTCGAGGGAGGGTCGAAAGCTATGCTTTCGGGGAGGGGGCAAATAAAACTAGCAAAACACTAAAATTTTAAAATTATTTTTAGATCTCTTTGCCCCCTCCCAAATTTGCTATCAAAGATAGCAAATTTACCCTCCCTCGAGGGGAGGGTGATTCAGATCGAAAACTGCTTGCCGACACTACCCCGTCGGCTTCGCCGCCACCCCTTCTTTTAGTGCAAGGAATATCCTACTTAATTTACTTTTGGCAGAGTTTTTTTATTTTTCTACCAAGAAAATTGGTGAACTTATCGAGAAAAATTATTGGAAAAGCAACTATAGTAATAAATAGATAGTCAAAAAAAACATTGATTTCAAAGGGTAAAGTGTATTTGATAGCAAAAAATACACCAATTATCGGGGCAAAAATTATCATTAGTAATTTAAGAGAAATCAATGCTCCAAGCTGTTCTGGCCCTAGTAAAAAAAATAACAATAAAGCAGTTAGAAATAAGCTGAAATAAATTTTAAAAAAATTTTTGCCAACAAAAATAAAAAAAGCAGAAAGAAAATTGGTGTTAAACATAGTAAAATAAGTAATTGATTTATAATAAAAAAAACAATTAAAATAGTATTTTAAAATTGTATTTTAAGTAAAGTTTAAAAGGCTAAAATAAAAAATAAAGTGAAATTTTATCATTTTTTTGCAATACCATTTCCACTCTATAGGGACTGTTGCATCCCAAATTTGTTTTAATTTTTTGCTAGTTTTTAGGAGAAATTTTAGTTATTTTTGCCCTCATATTAGGCATATTAGGGCAAAAATAGCTGAAATTTATACAAAAAATGGCAAATAAAGTAAAATATAATTTGGGATGCAACAGTCCCTATAATACACAATTTAGGCAAAATATTTTTGTAGATAAAATTAAGTAAAAAACCTTTTGTATATCCATAATACTAAAGGTACTGTCTCATCACAAAAATAAGAATAGTTTTATTTTTTAAGAATATTTTAAAAATATCTTGCATTTTATTTTTATTAAAATTACAATACACTACCAAAAAAATAAATTAAGTAAAAAAATGAAAAATTATTCTGCTAAAAAATCTCAAAAAATAGCTTTTAGCCTGATAGATTTTGCAATCTGGATTACTATTTTTTCGGTAATGGTTATTGGGTTTTTAGCGGTTTCTTCTGCTCAAAATAAGCACAAAAATTTTGTTGCCGACAATCTCGAAAAGCAAAAAATTCGCGATAAAATAAATTCTTATGTTTTCAAAGAAATATCTATTAAAGGCGATGATATTCAAGGTATTCTTATTCACAAAGCTTGTGATAAAAACGGAATTAGTAGTATTGGTGGTGATGTAGGATGCACAGGCGAACCTTTAGCCGAAATTATTACTAACATCAACGATGCAAACAATATAAATAAAAACAACTTAGGTTTTGTACCATACAAAACTCTTGGGCTCAATCAAGAAGATGCCATCGATAGCAATAATAAATTTTACTTATTTTTAGCTCATCAGCCAGTTATTGATAAGCCATATCAATATTATGTTTTTAGCCAGCCAGAAGATGTTTTAACAAATGATTATATTGATACTATAATAAACAATAGCGAAACTCAAAACAATAATCAAAATAATGTAATGCCAGCTTCTCAGCTGTCTAATTGCCATATAATTTCGGCAATTTCAAAATCTCAAGATTCAGTAACTGGTGCAATTACAACCAATGAAGATAAACACCTTGATATTTTATCTGGCGCTACAAAAGTAGTAAATTGCAGTGAGTATGACGACTCTAGTAAGAAGATTTATTACAAAAATAATGATGTAAACACAAACCACCCAAGCGATAACCCAATACAATTTCAGTGTTTTTCTGGTGGAACTGATTACACACCTAGTCAAAAATGCGAAAGAGTTTGCAAAATTTTTACAACATCCGATGGTGCAAATTATGATGTTGGTTTGCAATTTTTTCAACAAATTATAAGACTTTATCCTGCTAATTATGATGCTTTATTTACCGCTCTAAAAATATCCAAGTCTCCAAATTCTTTTTTAGAATTAAAATGTGGCGCAGATTATGTTTATCAAGTAAATTCTCCTCCAGCATGTGCCACCGGGGCTATTTGGAATGCAGGCTCTCAATCTTGCCAATGCGATGCTGCTAATTATTATGTGCAAAACAATCAAAACCAGTGTGTGAAGGGTTGTAAAATGGGAGCAGATATGATTGGTCCAGGAGAAATGAAAGATCCTGATAAACTTTATTACCCAGGTCAATTAGTTTCAGATGCTATCGGAGATGTTACTTGCCTAGCTAATTCTAGCACCAATACAAATTCTGCCTTTCTAATATTAAAAATTAATGGCTTTAAGGTGAATCAATGCTTTTTTGACGGCAGTTATGTTGGACAGAAATTATGCACCTGCAATACTGGATATTCTATGTTGGCAAAGCATAATATTGCTAATTTAAGCGAATATATTAATTCAGCTGGAATATTATCTACAAGAGAATATATAAATTTTCCAGGAAAGATTCTTGATTATGATCTAGTTACTCAAAAGATCGATTATAATTTAGAGGTTTATGATTGTTTTACAATGTGCTCCGCTTCAACTTCGGCCTTGCAAAATAAGGCTGTTGTCAATAATGTTGCTAATGATGATAGAAGTGTAGCTGATTTGGTAATTGGCTATGATAAAAATGAAGTAGCAGGTAGTTCAAGAAAAACTGCTATTATTGATAGTTTAAATAATAATATAGCATTTAAAGAAGCCCCAGGGGCTCCGGCAGATTTTGCCTATCTTCTTTCTGATAAAACAAAAACTAAAAAAATATTACAACCACTTGTTTGCAATAGATCTCAGCCAAAAACTCAATATCGTTTGCGAATATATTACGATACAAGATCTCCAGATCAAACATATAGATTATTTATGAAAGATTACAAAGTAAAAAGAGATGCTTCTATAACTATACCTTCTTTAGAAATTTATAGTAATGGTAGTTTTTAAATAAATATTATAATAAATTCTTGCATATTAAAAATATATAAATATTATTATAGTATGTAGTGCCTAAATATTTCATTATATATTGAAAACGGTATAACTCAAAACTTTAATTATTTATTTTATGAGAAATAATAATGCTCTATTTAAATTATTTGCTTTAGGTGTATTAACCTATGCTTCGCGATTATCAGCACAAAATTTTGAAGTTGAAATAAAAGGCCAACATAACCGATTGGTGCCACAAAAAAAAACAACAGATTATCATGGACAAATTTCAGTAATCGAAAAAATACTAGAAGAAGCAAACGAACAAAATACTTGGGGTCATTTATTTAGATTTCTCCAGGGGCCTCAAGGAGTGAGGTTAGGTTCTTTGCAAATTACCTATGATAATCCTGATGCTTTAGAAATATTGCCAGAATTGCCTGCTTCAAATAAGATAAATGAAAAATCTTTAAAGCAAATTATAAAAGCTCTTGGAAGAAAACTTAGCCCGAGAGATGATATAAATCAATGCACTGATCTAGATGCTTGCCAGAGTCTTTTACAACAAGCGATATTAGATGGCATGTGTGATGAAGATTGTATAAACGATATTCCGACATGGTTTAAAAGTACTTTCGATATATCCGGAACAACACCTATAAATTTACTTGATAATTTAAGGCATTTTTTAATATCGAATAAAGACAATGGTAATGTTATATGGTTTTCTAGTGCATTGCTTGCAAAAATTCAACAAACTGATGGAGCTTGGGCTGTTTTTTTAGATAATCTTAATGAACAACTTGGTGGAGAATTTATTAGTGCTTTACAAAGCATAACCAGCCCAGAGGCTTCGCAAACAACGACAATAACATCAACATCAGCAGCACCAACCACAACAAGCACAACAACACCAGCACCAACACCAACTACATTAACCATAACCACTACACCAGTAACAGCATCTGGTTATTTTACCAACACTACAACATCAGATAATCCCAATGCCAATACTATAACATTTACCGACACTACCACCGCACCTCCTACTACATACAGACTCGAAACAAATACTACAACAGGGGTAACTACCGCAACCACAACAACTGGCACTAGCACTTCTTTTGCATACGACCCCACTACACAGCAATGGACTACAACAGCAGGAGTTATCACAACAACACTACCATTTATACCTGTAAACACAAGTAACGCTACATCTACCACTACATCATATTTTGTTCCAACAACTAATGCTTCGAAAGGTGAAGATAACTCTACTACACAATGGCAATTAGTAGATCCAACAACCAGAACTTCGCAACCAGCCACTATGGCAACAACCACAGACACAGCAACAAACACAACCACAACAACCATAACAATCACACCAACAACAAGCACAGCAACAGATACCAAAACCGAAACAGACACACCAACAACCACAATAACAATAACTACCACACCAACCACACCAACCACAACAAGCACAACCACAATCACAAACACAAGTACAGGCACATCAACCACAACAACCACAATCACAAACACAAGTACAGGCACATCAACCACAACAAGCACAATCACAAACACAAGTACAGGCACATCAACCACAACAAGCACAACTACAATCACAGACAAAGAAACAAGTAACAAAACCACAACATCAACAGCCGAAATAACCACCCCAGACCAAAGTGTAACAACCACATTCTCTTCTAGCACTCCTTTAGTATACGACGATACCACAAATACAATAAACACAACTAATCTAGACGGTTCAACGACTAAAATAAATACTGCAACAAACACAATAGAAATAACCCCAGCACCAGCAACAACAACAGGAGCAGCACCAACAACGGAAGCACCAACAACTTCTACTACTTATACTTATACATCAGGCCAAAATGTTGTTTTCTCAACAACAGGAGTGGCTTATGAGTCACAAATAACCTCAACAACACCAGAACCACAAGAACCAGCAACAACACCAGCAGCAACAACACCAGAACCACAAGAACCAGCAACAACACCAGCAGCAGCAACACCAGAACCACAAGAACCAGCAACAACACCAGCAGCAGCAACAACACCAGCAGCAACATCAGAAGCAGCACCAACAACAGCAGCACCAACAACATACACAGTAACATTATCACCACTTTCAACTACAAGTCGGCAACAACAAACTACAGAGCAACAACAAACTACAGAGAAACCGCCACAATTCAGTGTAACTGTAACACCTAAGCCTGATGGCACCACCACATACGAAGTCACAAACAACACTACTAACACAACACAAACTTTTACATCAACGAATGGTGCCGATCCGCAACCTGTGAATAATGATGCAGAAATAGCAGGAGGAGTTGGTGGCGGTATCGGTGGTGCCATCCTCTTGGCTGCCGTCGCTTGCGCCTTTTATAGATATAACAAACGTAGAGACAAGAGGCCTCAGGATGGGCCACAACAAGCAGCGGATGCTAATCAACCAGCTGGAGTTGAAGATTTAGAACAAGGAAGAGACGATGGTGTAGGTCTGAAAGGTGTGGTTGTGGTTATTGAAGAACATGATGGCAACGAAAGCGACCATGGTAGATCAGTTGTTCCTAGCGAACGATCACAATCACCATCATCAACTATTCTAGGTGCATCTGCCCATCAAGTAATTCAAGAAAATTTCCAAGACCAAGGCTCCGACTCATCAACATTTCCCATATAGCCAGCCAACTACAGCACATCACTTATCTTGGCGATTAGCACATTGCCTAAGTCTTGCGGGTTGTCTATGGTGATGGAGTTTTTGTAAAATCTCTGCAAGTCGTGGCCGATGCCAATGCCAATTACTTCGATTTTGTGCTGTTTTTCTATTTGCCAAATAACTTTTTGCAAATGCCAGCTTAAAATATCGTGGCTATTGGCAGAGTTGGTAGAATCATCTACTGGGTTGCCATCAGATATCACTACTAAAATTTTTCGTTTTTCGCTTTGTTGCATTAGCCTGCTTTTAGCAAAAAGCAAAGCTTCGCCATCGATGTTTTCTTTGAGTATTCCTTCTTTTAGCATCAGCCCCAAGTTTGCACTGGCTTTTTTGAAACTCTGCTTGCTATGTTTATAAACAATATGCCGAAGCTGATTTAATCTGCCTGGTTCGGCTTGCCGACCGCTCATTTCCCAGAGTTTTTTGACCTTGCCTCCTTTCCAATCAACCGTGGTAAAGCCAATAATTTCGGTTTTTACCCCAAATCTTTCTAAAATGCTGGCAATAATTTGGCAAGACATTGCACTCACCACAATTGGCATTCCCCTCATCGAGCCAGAATTATCGAGCAACAAAGTAAGGGTTGTGTTTTGGTAATCGTGATTTTTGTGATTGATGAAAATATTTTCAAGGCAAGGATTTGCCACAATCTGGCTTAGTTTTTTGCGATTTAACACCCCAATTTGCTGGTATTCTAGCACATTATTTTTTTTAGACAGCAGTTTTTGTTTAAATTTTAGGCTAATTTTATTAGAAACACTCTTTAAACTTATAAACTTTGCCAGCAATTGTTTAAACAGCAAATCAAGCTCTGCCTTAGGTAAAAGCTTGGCAGGATAAACCACCTCATCAAATTGACTGTTAAAAATTTTATAAGCCTTGCTAAACAAAATTTTTTGCTCATCAAAGCCAGCAGAATTTTGGGTTTCGAGGTTAAAATTGGCGGTGGTTGAGTTTGGCTCTGCTTCTTGTATGGCTGTTTGTGGCTGTTTAGTAGGGTTTTCGCTAGATTCTTCTGATGATTGCTCTAGCAAGTTGGTTGGTGATTCTGGCTGGCTTTCTGATTGATTAGGTTGCTCATTTGGCTGAATTTGTGGCTGATTTTTTGATAAATCAGGCTGATTACTTTCTGTGTTGGCTTGATTTTGTAAAAAAAGTTGATATTTTGCAATAATTTTACTTGCTTCATTGGCAAATGTTTGCTGGCAATCAATATGTTTTTTTAAGTTTAAAATTTCAGACAATAAATTTTTTGGCAACTGCCCAGCTAGTTTGGCTGTAAAATCAACAGTGCCAGCAAGTTTATTTTCAAGCAACAGCAACGAAATATTGGTGTTGCTTGCCAAATGAATTGCTTGCTCGATGGCAAAGGCAATGTTTTGGGTAATGCCTAAGTAATTTTGACAAGCCAAAAGCAGTAGCCGAACTTTTTCAAACTCATCAAACATATTATGATTTTTGGCAGTTTCTTTGTTTAGCAACTCTTGATGCAGTTTTAGATTGCAAAATAACAAATAACAGCAACACAAATCAACATTGGCAATGGTGAGTTTATTCGCAATTATTTGGTTTTTTTTGTTGGCCTCTTCTTTGTGATAAGCTTTGATGGTGTTTTTGGTGAGTAGATTTTGATTCCACAAAAAAAAGTTGTGGCTATGATGGTGGCTAAACTCAATATTTAAAGAGTTGCAAGCAGTGATTGCAGAAGCGGTTTTGACAATAATTTGCTGAAAACTCAGGTTTTTTTCTAACATTTTTTAACAGATTTTTTAGTTAAGATTATATTTAAGCTAAATCTTTTTTTCAAGCAAAATTAATAAATTCCCCTCCTACAAGAAGGAGAATTAAAAAGTTCTTTCATAGATTTTAATATCTAGCAACCAGTAGAGCCAAAACCACCCGCTCCACGATTGGTGGCAGAAAGCTCTTCTACTTCAACAATACTAGCAAAAGCATATTGAGCAATAACCATTTGAGCGATTCGTAGACCACAAGTTATGGTAAAATCTTGCTTGCTATGATTAATTAAAATCACACATATTTCGCCTCGGTAATCGGCATCGATGGTGCCTGGGCTATTTAAAACAGTGATGCCGTTTTTAAGAGCCAAGCCAGATCTTGGCCTTATTTGTGCTTCGTAGCCTTCTTGCAAAGCAATAGCTAAACCAGTTGGCACTAAAATAATTTCACCTGGTTTTAAAATAATTGGCTCTTTAATATAGGCTTGCAAATCAAGCCCAGCACTGCCTTGGGTTTGATATTCTGGCAATTGCGCATCGGGGTATAATTTTTTTATTTGTAAGATAGTCATAAAAATTGATTGAAAAAAATATTTTACTTTTTATTGATAAAATAAACCCATTTGTTCATGAGGCTTTTTATGTTCTATAACATTTTCAATAAAATACTCTGTTCTTAATTTTTGTTCTTCATTTAAGAATTGCTCTCTACGTATTAAAACTTCTAGAACATCACCTTTTCTAAACTCTTCATTATCATCTACCCTTCTTAAAAACTCTAAATCTTCTATTATTGTATAAAAACTAGACTGACCATCATTTACATACCATTTATTTTTATCCTTAAATGATAACGATATTATGTTAAGATTGGTTTTAAATGTAACTGGTTCACCAATCATCACTTCTCTTGCTGGAGAGCATTTAAAATATTCAAATTCGTTTTTCTTTACATCAAAAAACTCTCTGTTATCTTCTAGCTTAACCAAGCATAAATCTATACCGTTTTTTTCTAACGGAGATACCATTTCTTCAAGATATCGTCTTAATTGCCAATTCTCATATAAT
>Ga0214917_10006278_pt1 | contig 12389 bp, 10 predicted proteins | sample LL_1208_BB_MetaG_FD_177983 | JGI IMG/M metagenome (GOLD analysis project Ga0214917, IMG submission 177983) | Freshwater microbial communities from Lake Lanier, Atlanta, Georgia, United States - LL_1208_BB | ecosystem: Environmental > Aquatic > Freshwater > Lake | place: USA: Georgia | collected...
CTCGATGTCGATCACCTTCTTGAGGTCGTCGATCGTGAGGTGGTGGAACACGATCACGTCGTCGAGCCGATTCAGGAACTCCGGGCGGAAGACCTTCTCGATCCGCTCGTTGACGCGGCCCTTCATGCCTTCGTAGCTGGCGTCGTCGTCCGGCTTCTGGAAGCCGAAGGCGGCCTCGTTCTTGATCGCCTCGGCGCCCGCGTTCGTCGTCATGATGATGATCGTGTTCCGGAAATCGACGTTCCTGCCGAACGAATCGGTGAGTCGTCCCTCCTCCATCACCTGCAGCAGCATGTTGAACACGTCGGGATGGGCCTTCTCGATCTCGTCGAGCAATACCACGGCATAAGGCCGCCTTCGGATCTTCTCCGTCAGCTGCCCCCCCTCCTCGAAGCCCACGTAGCCCGGCGGTGCGCCGATCAGGCGGCTGACGTTGTGCTTCTCCATGTATTCGCTCATGTCGATCTGGATCAGCGCCTCGGCGTCGCCGAACATGAACTGGGCGAGCGCCTTGGCGAGCAGCGTCTTGCCGACGCCCGTCGGCCCGGCGAACACGAACGACCCGATCGGCCGCTTCGGATCCTTGAGGCCCGAGCGACTGCGTCGCACCGCCTTCGACACGCTCTTGATCGCCGCATCCTGGCCGATGACCTTCTTGTGGAGTTCGTCCTCCATGCCCATGAGCCGGGCCTGGTCCTCGGTGCTCATGCGGGTGAGCGGGATGCCGGTCATCTTCGAGACGACCTCGGCCACGACCTCCTCGTCCACGACGCCATCGGCCTCGCGCGACTTGTCGCGCCAGTCGCGGGTCATGCTCTGCTTCTTCTTCTTGAGCTTGTCGGCCTGATCGCGGAGGGCCGCGGCCTTCTCGAAGTCCTGGTTGGCGACCGCCTCCTCCTTCTCCTTGTTGAGCTTCTCGACCTCCTCGTCGATCTCCTTGAGGTCTGGCGGCTTGGTCATCGCCTTGAGCCGCACGCGGGCGCCGGCCTCGTCGATCACGTCGATCGCCTTGTCGGGGAGGCAGCGGCCGGTGATGTAGCGGCTGGAGAGTTCGACGGCGGCTTCCAGGGCCTCGTTCGTGATTTGGACGCGGTGATGGCTCTCGTAGCGGTCGCGGAGCCCCTTCAGGATTTCCACGGCCTCGGCCTTGCTCGCCGGCTCCACCATGATGATCTGGAAGCGGCGGTCGAGCGCGGAATCCTTCTCGATGTACTTGCGGTATTCGTCGAGCGTGGTGGCGCCGATGCACTGGATTTCGCCGCGGGCCAGGGCCGGCTTGAGCACGTTGGAGGCGTCGATCGCCCCTTCCGCGCCGCCCGCACCCACGAGCGTGTGGAGCTCGTCGATGAACAGGATCGTGTTCTTGGCGCGGCGGACCTCGTTCATCACCGCCTTGATGCGCTCTTCGAACTGGCCGCGGTATTTCGTGCCCGCGACCATCATCGCGAGGTCGAGCACGACGATCCGACGATCGGCGAGCAGTTCGGGAACGTTGCCGTCCACGACCCGCTGGGCGAATCCCTCGACGATCGCCGTCTTGCCCACGCCCGCCTCGCCGAGGAGCACCGGGTTGTTCTTCGTGCGCCGACAGAGGATCTGGATGGCCCGCTCGATCTCCTTCTCGCGGCCGATCACCGGATCGAGCTTGCCCTGCCTCGCCAGTTCCGTGAGATCCCGACCGAAACTGTCGAGCGCCGGAGTCTTGCTCTTGCCCCCCTTGGGGCTCGATTCGCCACCGCCCCCGGCGCCGGCCATCTGGCGGCCCCCCATGCCGGCCCGTTCGCCGCCCTCCTCCATGCCGTGGCCGAGGAGGTTGAGCACCTCCTCGCGGACGTCCTCGAGCTTGAGTCCCAGGTTCATGAGCACCTGCGCCGCCACCCCCTCCTGTTCCCGGAGCAGGCCGAGGAGGATGTGCTCGGTGCCGACGTAGTTGTGGTTGAGGTTGCGGGCCTCCTCCATCGAGTACTCGATCACCTTCTTGGCCCGGGGGGTCTGCGGGAGCTTGCCCATCGTGACCATGTCGGGCCCGCTCTGGACGAGTTTTTCGACCTCCATCCGGATCTTCCGCAGGTCGATGTCGAGGTTCTTGAGGACGTTGGCGGCGACGCCGCTGCCCTCCTTGATGAGTCCCAGGAGGACGTGCTCGGTGCCGATGTACTCGTGGTTGAACCGCTGGGCCTCCTGGTTGGCCAGTTGCATCACTTTGCGGGCCCGGTCGGTGAAACGCTCGTACATGGTGTGGTTCCTTTGCGAAAACCTCGGCGGGGCCCGAAACCGGTCAGTCCGGCCGGATGCCGATTCGGCACTGCTGGCCCGCAGTCCTCATGGAGTGCAAACCTTACGCCAAATCCCGTGGGGGATTCTAGGAGACCCGCTGTCCGATGTCTGCCGGATTGGTCCGGCGCCGGGATTTTTGGTGTATCGGCGGGAAACACCGAGGGTTTCCCGTGTTGACGCTCCCGGCATCGTGCAGCGGCCGACGAGACGCCCGGCCCGCTAGGCCGCCCGTTCTCCGCCGTCGGCCAGCCGGCTTCCGGTCGGGAGCGGCAGAATGACCGCCGGCGCGGCGTCGTCAGCCTCGGGGGACACCGCGTCGTCGGCGTCGATCCGCGCGAGTTCACGGGCGATCACCGACCGCCACGGGGCGCCCGAGTCGCTGCGGGACAGTTTGTCGAGGGCGTCGCGGGCCTCCCGCCTCCGGCCCGCCCGACGCAGGAGCGTGGCGAGCAGCAGCTGGGCTTCGCCGTCGGTCGGACGCAGGGCGAGGAGGGAACGCAGCTTCGTCTCGGCGGCCAGCCAGTCGCGGGCCAGGTAGGCGTCCCGGGCGGCGGCGAACAGCGCGTCGGCCGCCGGATCGTGCCCGGCGTGGAGCGGCGCCGGAAAAGCGGTCACCGCCGACACCGTGGCGATCGCCCAGATCAGTCCCGTGGCGGCCCACAGCCCGACGACCAGCGGCAGCTCGAGAAACTCCGACCAGATCCAGGTCGAGAGGATCGCCATGTCCAGGACCACGGCGAAGGCCAGCGCCAACACGAGTCCCGCCACGCTGCCGCGCAGCCACAGCCACGGCAGCCCGGGCCAGACGAGCGTGAGGGGGCGGAGAACGCGCATGGTCGGGGGACCCGGTCGGGTCGCAAGGGGCGGGGAGTGTAGGCGCCGACGGCCGTTTCTCCAAGGCATCCCGAGGCTACAACAAGGGCATGGAGAAACACCCGGAAACCGGTGAGAAACCGGACCGTCCGCCGACGGCCGCGGGGGCCTGGCGGCTGTGCGACGCGGCGGCCAACCGGGCCGCCGAGGCGCTCCGCGTGCTCGAGGACGTGGCCAGGTTCGCCCTCGACGACGGCCACCTCACGGGGCTGGCCAAGACGCTGCGCCACGACGTGGCCGGCATCCTCGCCGGGCCGGCGTTCGGCGGGCGGGTGGCGTTCCGGAACACGTCGGGAGACGTGGGCACGACGATCGTCGCCGAGACGGCGCTCGCGCGCCGCTCCGTCGGCGATCTGGTCGCCGCGAATGCGGCCCGGGCGGCGCAGGCCCTGCGCAGTCTGCAGGAGGCATCGCTCATGCTCGCGCCCGCCGAGGCCCCGCGGTTCGAGCAGCTGCGTTACCGGCTCTACACGCTGGAACAGGCTGCGGCCGTGACAACGCGGGCGCGGGAGCGGCTCGGCGGCGTGACGCTGTGCGTGCTCGTGGACGGCCGCGGCAGCGCGGTCGAGTTCACCGAACTCGTCGATCGGCTGTGGGACGCGGGTGTGCGGATGATCCAGGTGCGCGACAAGCGGCTGACGACCGCCGAGCTCGTCGAGCGCGTCCGCCGGGCGGTCGCCGGCGCCAGGCGTCGCTCCCCCGACCCGGCGATCGTGATCGTCAACGATCGGGCCGACGTCGCCGCGGCGGTCGCCGCCGCCGGCGTGCATGTCGGCGCGGAGGACCTGCCGGTCGGAATGGCCCGCGGCGTGGTCGGGCCCGGTGCGCTGGTGGGGCGGACGTCGCACACACTCGCCGAGGCCCGGGCGGGTGTGCTCGCCGGGGCCGACTATCTGGGCATCGGGCCCTGTTTTCCATCGCCCACGAAATCGTTCTCCACGTTCGCCGCGGCTGAATTTCTCGCGGATGTCGTCCGCGAGATCACGCTGCCCACGTTCGCGATCGGCGGCGTCACGCTCGACCGGCTCGACGAACTGTTGGCGCTGGGCGTCCGCCGGGTGGCGGTCGCCTCGGCGATCACGGCGGCGCCCGACCCGGCGGCGGCCGCCGCCGCGTTCATCGCGCGGCTGCCGCAGGGAGAGGCAGCTCCCTGAGCGTCTCGACGACGGCCCGCGCCATGTCGGCCTCGTCTCGGGAGCGGTAGCCGACCCACACGGCGCGGACGGTGGCGTCCGGACCGAGGAGATAGGTGGTCGGGTAGGCGTCGAACCCCAACGATTCCGACACGACGACCCGCGCCCTGCCGGACGGGTCGCCCCACGGATCGATCTCGAGCCGCTGTGCGGCGAGGAACTCGAGCGTGGTGGTGGTGATCTCGGCGAGATCGTCCGGTCCCGCTCCGCCGCACGACACCGCGACCAACTGGAACCGGGCGTCGTCGGCGAGTCGGCCGGCGATGCGGGCCATCGCCGGCAGTTCCTGGCGGCATGGGGGGCACCACGTGCCCCAGAAGTTGAGCAGCGTGACCCGGCCGGCAAACGCGGGTGCGGGACGGCCGTGCGAGGTCAGCGAGACCAGCGGCAGCCTCCCGACGGTGCGGCCGATGGCCGGGTGGCTTGCGTCCGGGCCGGCGCAGCCGGCAAGCGCGACGACCGTGATCGCTGCGGAGAGAAAGCGTACAAAGGGCATCGTCGTCTGGCAGGCTCGAGCCTGTCGCCGGAGTGCGAGGGACGCCCAGAGTGTACGAAGTCGAGCTCAAGTTTCGCGTGGCCGACGTGCCGGCGGTCGAAGGCCGGCTCGCCGCACTCGGAGCCCACTTCGCCGCGCCCGTCGAGCAAGTCGACCGCTACTTCGCCCATCCGGCCCGTGACTTTGCGCAGACCGACGAAGCTCTCCGGCTGCGGAGCGTCGGAGACGACGTTGCGATCACCTGGAAGGGCCCGCGGCTGGCCGGCGGCGGCAAGACGCGCCGCGAGATCGAACTGCCGTTGGCGACCGTGGCGCCGGCGGTTGCCCCCGGAGCGTCGGCCACGCTCGACCGCTGGACGGAACTGCTCGAGGCGCTTGGCTTCCGGCGGGTGCGCGAGGTGGCGAAGCGGCGCCGCATCGCGCGGCTGGCATGGCAGGGAGCGGAGGTCGAGATCGCCCTCGATGCAGTCGCCGGGCTCGGGGACTATCTGGAACTGGAGCTGCTCGTCCCGTCGGATCAGGTCCCCGCGGCGCAAGCTCGGATCGAGATGCTCGCGAGCGAACTGGGCTGTGGGCCGACCGAGCCGCGGAGTTATCTGGAGATGGTATTGGGGACGTAGAAAGATCATGTGGGCAACCGTCTCGGTTGCCGAATCATGGCAAGCGGGACGCTTGCCCCACATCGACGGACCCTCGCCCCGCGAGCCGCTACGGTCGGAAGCGGATGCAGACCGGCATCGGCACGTCGATCGACCGGCCGGTGGACGTCAGGCGGCCCGTCGACTCGTGGACCGCGAACACCTCGACCGTGTTCGAGTCCTGGCCGGCGACGAGCAGGAATTTCCCCGTCGGATCGAGCACGAAGTTCCGCGGTGTCCGCCCGCGGATCGGTTCGACGCCGAGGAGCGTGAGTGTTCCGTCGGCCTCGTCGATGGCGAACATCGCGATCGAGTGATGGCCGCGATTCGACACATAGAGGTAGCGGCCGTTCGGATGGACCACGATCTCGGCGGTCGAGAACCCCGTGCGGTCGGTGACGTCGTCCGGCAGCGTCGAGAGCGTCTGGAAGCCCTTGAGCCCGCCGGCTGCCGGGTCGAATGCGAAGCCCGTGACGGTCAGGTCGAGTTCGTTGCACACGTAGCCGAACCGGCCCTGCGGATGGAAGGCGAAGTGCCGCGGGCCGGCGCCCGGCTTCACGGTGGCGAACGAGTGCTCGGCGAGCGTGGCTCCGGTGACGTCGAGCTCATGGACGAGCAGTTTGTCGATCCCGAGGTCGCAACTGATCGCGAAGCGGCCGTCGGCCGACGGATAGATGGAGTGGGCATGCGGCTTCTCCTGCCGCTTCTCGTTGACGCTCTTTCCTGAGTGCTGGATGAATCCGCCGGGCGTGCCCGTGACGACGGGACGCAGGCCGCCGTCGGCGTCGAGCCCGAGGCAGATCACGCTGCCGCCGCCGTAGTTGGCCGCGAGGACGACCTTCCCGGTGCGCTCGACCGCCACGTGGCAGGGGCCCGTGCCCCCCGAAGGCTGTTCGTTCCTCCGCGTGAGGGTGCCCGTGTCCTCGTCGATCACGAAGGCCAGGATCCCGCCGGTGGGCTTGCCGTCGTGGTCGGACACCTCGCTGACGGCGTACAGCCGCGGCAGCGACGGATGCACCGCGAGGAAGCCGGGGTTCTTCGCCCGGGCCGCGAGCACCGGAGGGGTGAGCGTGCCGGAGGCGTCGTCGAACCGCGAGACGTAGATGCCCTCGGAGCCGGCCGGGCCGCGGGTGAACGTGCCGAACCACACGAGCCGCTCCGCGGCCGCCGCCCGCCCGCATGGCCACGCGAGGAGCCAGGCATACATCAGGAATCCGGCGATCCGCCGGTATCGCAGGGTGTGCGTTGTCATCATGGACGGGCTCCTCGAAAACCCTCATGCTCGGACACCGGCTCGGCCTCGTGCGGCGCGGGCCCTCCGACGCCCCGAATCCTACCCGATGCCTCCGCCTCTCCCGCCACCGGCCATGCCGTCGCCCTCGATGGCCGGCCGCGAGGCCCGAAACACGTTCTGGCTCGAGGCGTATCAGGTGATCGTGCGGGTCGGGTGGATCTTCAAGACCGAGACGATCATCATGCCCGCCGTGCTCGACGCCGTCGTCGATTCGGGCACGCTGCGCGGGCTGCTCCCCGTGCTCAACCGGGGCGGACAGAGCGTGCCGCCCCTGTTCGCCGCCGGACCGCTCGCCCGGATGCCCCGCAAGCGCTGGGCCCTCCTGCGCACGAGCCTGGCGATGGCCGCGTGGTTCGGGATTCTCGCCCTCGCCTGGCAGCCGCTCGCGGCGCGCAGGCCCGACTTGCTCGCCGCGCTGTTTCTCGTGCTGTACGCGCTGTTCTCGGCGTCGAACGGGCTCAACCAGCTCGTGGTCGCGTCGCTGCAGGGAAAGCTGATCGCCCCGGGGCATCGCGGCCGGGCGATGGTCGTGAGCGTCGCCACCGGGAGCGTGCTGGCGATCCTCGCCGCGCTCATGCTGCTCGGGCCCTGGCTCGAGCAGCCGGATGGATTCCCCAAGATTTTCGCCGCCACGGCCGGGTTCTTCGCACTGGCGGCGCTGGCACCGCTGTTCCTCGACGAGCCGGCGGATGCCCCGGAGACGCCGGCCACACCCGCCGGCGTTCGCGGCTCGCGGCAGCGGCTGTTCCACGGCTGGGGCATGACGCTGCGGTCCGACCCGGCGCTCCTGCGCCTGTGCTGCGTGGCGGCCTGCTTCTCCGCCGTGCTGATGCTCTTTCCCCACTACCAGGCATTCGCCCGCGACCGCCTCGGCAGCCGGATCGGCAGCCTCCTCACGTGGGTCGTGGTGCAGAACGCGGCGACCGGCCTCGTGAGCCTGGTGGCCGGCCCCGTGTCGGACCGCCGCGGCACGCGGATCGTGCTGGTGTGGCTGGTCGCCCTGTCGGCGACGACACCCCTCGTCGTGACGTTGCTCTCGCTGCTGCCGCACGCGGTCGCCGTCGATTGGTTCTGGATCGTCTACGCCCCGCTGGGGCTCAACCCGATTTCGCTCAAACTGTTCACGAACTACGCGCTCGAACTTGCGCCACGGCCAGCCGAGCATCCGCGGTACGTGAGCATCGTGGGGGCGGCGCTCGCGGCCCCCTTCGTGCTCTCGCCGCTCATCGGCCTGGCGGTGGACGTGGTCGGTTTCCGGCCCGTGTTCGTCGCCGGGGCCGCCGTGATCGCGGCGGGCGCCGGGCTCGCGATGGCCCTGCCCGAGCCGCGTTACAGCCCGGGATCGCGGATTGCGACGGCCCCTGTCGCCCGCGTATGATCCGCCCGCCGGGCGGGGAACCGCATCGGCGGTCCGCCTTCCCCGAAACTCAGGAGTCCGTCATGAAGTCGATTCGTCTGCTGTGCCTGTGTGCGGCCGTGCTCTGCTCGGCCGTGGTCGCCCCGGCCGCCGTCAAGGAGCCGAAGGACGCCAAGTGCCCCGTGTCGGGCGGGGGCTGCAATCCCGAGAACCGCGTCGCCTTCGACGGCGGCAGCGTCTACTTCTGCTGCGGCAAGTGCCAGAAGGCGTTCGAGGGCGACTCGAAGAAGTTCTCCGCCAAGGCCCATCAGCAGATGGTGAGCACCGGCCAGCTCGTGCAGAAGGGCTGCCCGTTCAGCGGCGGCCCCGTGAAGGCTGGCACGCAACTGGCGATCGGTGACGCCGAGGTCGGTTTCTGCTGCCCCAACTGCAAGGGCAAGGTCGAGAAGGCGTCGGCCGACGACCAGGTGAACATGGTGTTCGGCAACATCGCGAAGGGCTTCGCACCGGCCGGGAAGTGACTGCTGACGTGGGACAGGCGTCCCGCCTGTCCTGCTGCGCAGAAGCCGGCTCGGGGCTGCCCCGTACCGTCTCGCCGGACGTTCGCCTTCGCCCTCCAGGCTACGGCTCACTCGGATGTGCCTGCGCCAGCGGGAGCGCCTCCGCTTGGCCATCCATGGCTGCGCTGGTCACATACGCCGTCTCGACGGGAGGGGTAGCCCCTCGCCTCCCCGTAGCGTGCGACACGCCCATTGGCCCCCATGAAAATGGCCTAGGGCGGGTCACTCGAACTTGAAATACTCCGCCGGGGCCGGCTGGCCTCGTGGAGTTTTTATGCGCGTGTTCCTGTCTGCCGGCGAGCCTTCGGGCGACCATCATGCGGCGCTGCTTGTGCGCGCGATTCGTGAACGGCGGCCCGATGTGGAGTGCGTCGGGCTCGGGGGGCCGTGCATGGCGGCCGAGGGCTGCACGCTCGTGGCCGATCTCACGCAGCTGGCGGTGATGTGGTTTCTGCGGGTGATCCTCAACATCCACCGGTTCGTCGATCTCGCCCGGCGTGCCGAGCGGAGTTTTCTCGACGCGCGGCCCGACATCTGCGTGCTCGTCGATTTTCCCGGCTTCCACTGGTGGCTGGCATGGCGGGCGAAGCGGCACGGCATTCCGGTCGTCTTCTATTGCCCGCCGCAGATCTGGGCCTGGGCGAGCTGGCGGATCGGGAAGATGCGCCGACTCGTCGATCACGTGCTCTCGGCGCTCCCCTTCGAGCACGACTGGTTCACGGCCCAGGGCATGCAGAGCACCTACGTGGGCCATCCGTTCTTCGACGAGCTGGAGTGTGCGATGCCTCGGCAGCCCGCCGCCGCCGCGCCGCTCGTGCTGCTCCTGCCGGGATCGCGTGGGCAGGAGATCGAGGGCAACCTCGCCTCGATCCTGCGGGCCGCTGCGCTCGTGAAGGCCCGCGTGCCGGTGGCCCGGTTCGCCGTGGGCGCGCTCCACGACCGGCATGCCGCGCGGATCCGCGAGATGCTCGCCGCACAGCAGCCGGCGCTCGGCGGCCTCGACGTCGCCATCGAATCGGCCTGCACCCGCAGCCTGATCACCGAGGCGGCCTGCGCGATTGCCGTGAGCGGGTCGGTGTCGCTCGAACTGCTCGCCTCGCGTGTACCGACCGTGATCGTGTATCGGATCAGCGGCTTGGCGTATGTCGTGCAGAGTTGGTATCGCCGCGCGCGATTCATCACGCTCGTGAACCTGCTCGCCTGCCGCAACCCGATCGGGCCCGTCCAGCCCACGCTCCTGCCGCCCGCGGCCGTCGAGGCGGCCGACCCCGAGGCCGTGTATCCGGAGTATCTCGCCGTGCAGGATCCGGCCCGCGAGGCGGCGGCGCACGTCGTCGAATGGCTCACCGATCCGGTCGCCCGGTCGCGCGCGATCGAGCGGATCGAGGCCGTCGCGGCGCGGGTGGCGACGGGCGGCTCCGCGGCCCGGGCCGCCGATGCCGTGCTCGCGATCGCGTCGGGCGGCCCTGCCGCTGTCGGCCTGCCACTTCCGGCTGCCCGGGCGGCATAATGGCGGGCATGTTTCTCGCCGAGCCGCAGCCGACGCCCGCCGACCTCGAGTTCTCGCTGGCCCGGGTGCCCGTCCGCGTCAGCGCGTGGTTCTGGGTGGCGGCGGCGTTGCTCGGGTGGAACGTCTGCCAGGCGCTGTCGGGCGGCGACCAGCGCGAGCTGCTGCGCCTGCTCGTGGCCTGGGTGGGCGTGGTGCTCGTGTCGCTCCTGGTGCACGAGCTGGGTCATGCCTTCGCCTACCGCAGGTTCGGGCAGCCGGCCCATGTGGTGCTCTACCACTTTGGAGGCCTGGCGATTCCCGACGCCTGGGGCAGGCGACACCTGCGGCCGATCCAGCGGCTGATGGTGTCGGCGGCGGGACCGCTCGCCCAGTTGGCGCTGGCGGCCCTCGTGGTCGTCGGACTGAAGGCGTCCGGCTTCCGCGTGCCCTTTCCCGTCGAGTGGCTGCGGGAGCCGCTCGGGCTCACGGCCGGTCGGCCGCTTCCCTCCCAACTGGTGGCGGCGCTCGTGTGGTTCCTCCTGCAGGTCAACATCTTCTGGCCGCTGATCAATCTGCTGCCGGTGCCGCCACTCGACGGCGGCCAGATCGCCCGCGAAACGCTGCTCGCCCTCGGCATCGACGACGCGGCCCGGGTCGCGGGCCTGCTCGGGGCCGTGACCGGCGGACTCGTCGCCTTCTGGGCCTACTCGCGCAACGAGCCCTATCTCGGCATCATGTTCGCGATGCTGGCCGTATCGTGCTGGCAGAACCTGCCGGGAAACACACCGTGGCGGCGGTGGAACTGACCCCAAGCCGCCGCGGCGTGGTCGTGCTCGGCGCCAGCAACGTGTCGCGCGGGCTCGTCCGGCTCGTCGCGACGACACGGTGCCGGTCCCCCGGCCCGCTCGATCTGTTCGTCGTCGCCGGACATGGTCGGGGCTACGGGGTCTCGACCCGCGTCTGGCAGCGGCGGCTGCCCTCGATCCTGTCGAGCGGCCTGTGGCGGGCACTCGACAGGGAGCGGCCGGACCGGCCGCTCGCCGTGATCACCGACGTGGGCAACGAGCTGCTCTACGGCCTCGGCGTGACCGCGGTGGCAAGCGCCGTGCGCGAGGCCGCCACGCGACTCGCCGATCGCGGCGCCCGGCTCGCGATCACGGGCCTGCCGCTCGCAGGCATCGACGGCGTGGGTCCCGTGCGCTACCGACTTCTGCGCACGCTCTACGTGCCCGGCTGCCTGCTCCGCCTCGCCGAGCTCAAGGCAGCGACGCGCTGGCTCGACGAGGAACTCCAGGCGATCGCCGCCGATACGGGTGCGACGTTTCTCGAGCAGCCCGCCGAGTGGTACGGATTCGACGCCCTCCACGTCCGCCGCCCGCATCTCGACGCCCTCTGGCACCGCGTCTGCGACGCGTGGACCCTGCCTCCGGTGGCCGATGCACCGCGGGCCACATTCGCCGACTGGGCTACGCTTGGTTCGAAAGCGGCCGAGGTGCGCTCGCTTGGCCGGATACCGAGGCTTACGCGGCAACCTGTGATCGACCGCGATGTGTTTCGCATGTGGATGTATTGAGCGTGCCGGCTTCCGGGACACGGGGAGCCCGAAGCCTCCTCAACTGGAAAGGGGAGGCTCGGGGTTACCCCTGCCGTTGAGACGGCGTATGTGACCAGCGGAGCCATGGATGGCGCAGCGCAGGCACATCCGAGCGAGCCGGAGCCTGGAGGGCGGAGGCGAACGTCCGGCGAGACGGTACGGGGTAACCCCGAGCCGGCGCAGGCCAATCGACTGCAGGACAGGCGGGACGTCTGTCCCACCGGGTCATAACACCGGCAGCGAGGGCAGCGGCGGCGCAGCGGCGTTCGTGGCGGCGAGGTGGCCCACGAGGCGTTCGCAGATCGCTTCGAGGTAGGGTCGGCTTGCGGGGTCGTCGTAGTTGGCGGCGGTCTGGCCCGCGTCGCCGTGTTCGCGGATCGGGATCTGGATCGGCACTTCGCCCAGGAACGGGATGTCGAGTTCTTTGGCCGTGCGTTTCGCACCCCCGGTGCCGAAGATGTCGTAGCGCTTCTGCGTGTCGGGACAGACGAAGAAGCTCATGTTTTCCACCATGCCCAGGAGCGGGATGTTCACCTTGCGGAACATCGCGATCGCCTTCGTCGCGTCGAGCAGGGCCACGTCCTGCGGCGTGCACACGACCACGGCGCCGGTGAGCGG
>Ga0214917_10006279_pt1 | contig 12389 bp, 7 predicted proteins | sample LL_1208_BB_MetaG_FD_177983 | JGI IMG/M metagenome (GOLD analysis project Ga0214917, IMG submission 177983) | Freshwater microbial communities from Lake Lanier, Atlanta, Georgia, United States - LL_1208_BB | ecosystem: Environmental > Aquatic > Freshwater > Lake | place: USA: Georgia | collected...
GTGATTCAATTAATGACAGTTCATTGTCGTTAAGTTGCAGTACTTCTTTGAGACGCGAGCGACTTCCCCCTTTTTGAGCAAGAATCCACTTAAGTGAGGTATTGGGAAGAATAGCTCCAGCAATCCGACTTTTTGCAAAATCATCGAGATTCTGGGAAATAGCGATAGCTGAGGCAAAGTATTTTCTAAAGGTGCGAAAGACTTCTCCCACAAAAGATGCTCCCGCCTCACTTTCAATGAGCTTCCAGCTTTCATCCAGGACGAGCACTTTCATTTCGCTTCTGTCTTTTTGGACCTCTCGCCAGACAAGATCCGTAATGAGATAAAGACAAACCGCTTGAAGATCTGGATGGGCCTCAAGTCCTTTCAAATCAAAGCACACAAGGCGCTTATCCAAAGAAACGGTTGTAGGCCTATCCACCACTTTTCCGTAAGGGGTATTTCCCGCCCAAGGTCCCAGGACCTTTCCCAATCTTTTAATTCCAGGATCACTATGCTCTAGAAGTAGACTCTTTAGCCCACTTATGGAGGGATTTGGAGAAGTCTCAAAGAGTTTTTGGATGGCGGATTCCAGCTCCGCTCGTTGCAACTTGTCTAGGTGGTTATCCGTGTCCTCTTTAGTCATCATTTCTATCAATCCCACCAGAAACTTTAGCTTCTGAGAGCTGGGCAGAGTTTCACCGTGCCCTATATCGAAAGGATTTAGAGCAAAATCAGAAGCGAGATTGAAAGAAAGATACTGACCATCCAGATGAGAGCAGAGTTTCTGATAGGAGCCTCCTATATCGACGATGAAGACTTTGGGGTTTTCTTTGAGAAGCTGAAGGAGAAGCAAATTTGTGAGAAAGCTCTTTCCACTTCCGCTTCCCCCCGTGATGATTTGATTGTGGTTTGAGAGATCTAAAGAGAAAGGATCTACTCGGAATAAGCCGCCATGGGCATTTTTTAAAAGAATTCGGGGAATCTCATGTCCCTCCCAAACTCCAAAGACTGGCAAGAGATCTGATGCATTAGAGGTTTTTACTCTTCGACTTCTGATTCGAGAAGTTGCATTAGGAATGGAGTTCTCAAGAAACACGTCAAAGCTTGCATAGGACTCCACCATGCCTTCAGCCCCTGAGAGCTCTCGTAGCTTGAGAAGTACTTGCGAGGCCTCGTCTTCCACTTCCTCTTCGTTTCTTCCAGATACGACGACACTCAAGCTTAAAAAGAAGATTTTCTCTCCTTGAGCCACCATCTCAGCAATGAGATCTTCCACATCTTGAAGCTTTGCTTCACTCTCGACATCTGATACTCCGCTTTGCTTTCCCCGAGCCATAGAAAACGCCATTCGTCTTTGATGCTGGAGCTTCTCAAGCTCCTTTTCTTGGTTGGGTACCGATACTGAAAAGAAAAGGGTGGTTCCAAAGGGAAGGCCTCTTAAAACTCTAGCCATCGACGCATAAGTTTGGTCGGGAAGGTTCTTTAGACTTATAACCTGATGGTAACGCCCCCCTAGCCAAAAACCCCGGGGAGTTCTTTCTACATCTGAAAATAATAGGGATGAGCGAATGTCCTCCGCATTAAAGCTAGAAAGCTCGACTCCCCTCCCCGGGTTCCACTGCTGATAGAGAAGCTGGGCTATTTCGGAAGTGCTTAGGCCATCTGGGTTCAGCCCCAAAGCCGAGAGATAGAAAAGAACTTCTTTCTTTAGGTTTTCAGTTAAGTGAATCTCTTTCTTGAGACTTGCTTCACTCATTTCAAAGTGTTTGGGCTTTTTCCAAAATGTTTTTTCTTTCTGAAGAAGAGGTTTTTCAGGTTTTATTCTGACAAAGCAGTAGAGGTTTTGTTTAGGAATGAGATTGCTTTCCTCCTGACTTTTAAGACTTCTTATTCGTTCTTCGTGAAGCTCAAGAACCGCCTTGTGGGTATCCTCACTTCTTAGGCCTTCTGCTTTTTCAATGGTCTCAAGATTTCCCGGGCCGATTTGTTGAACAAACTGCATTTGAGTTCCGGGGGCGAGGCTGTTCAGAAAGGAACTGAGCCTTTCTGAAAGACTCTCTATTTGAGAATCACTCGAACAAGTGACATCTAGAGCTTTCAATTTTAGGCCGAAGCCCATGGAACCATCTAAGAAGACCGCGAGGTCGTTCTCAAAGCCCCAGATCTGAAGTTCGTCAGCTAAATTCATTTCTCTCATAGTTTGTACCCTTCCAAAGCGGAGACAGAGAGGCACCGAGTGGGATCAAAAAAGGCTGAGAGCTTTCTGGGTCGAACGCAAAACCTTAAGAGGTGAAGAAGGTAGTTCTCAGGCTTTCCCTTTTTTCCAAAGCGCAAGAACCCAGCAAGCACTAGCGTAGGCGCCCACACTAAGAGAAGTTTCATTCCGGTGTCTCCGAAAAGAAAATTCAATACAGACAAAGTGAAGAAAATAGCGATTATGTCCATGACCTCGAAACCAAAGAGTTGCAGCCTTTTATCTAAACACTTACTCACGCGTGTGATTTTCATCTCTTATCTCCTTACTGAACCAAGCTTCTAATGAATGCGATGATGCTCGGAGCTCCAAAGCCAACGACCGATCCCACAATCGCAAGGACCAAATGGCTTCTTGCGTTTTGAGAACCTGCCGCAAAGGAAAGCCCGGCAAATACAAGCCCTAGTATCGCCACCAAGGGAAGGATCGTAGTGATAAGCCTCCCCTGTATGGTGGCGAGCGTGGACTCGACTGAGCAGTACGCAAGTGGGGGGAACAGCACCATCGAGCCCACAAAAAGAGTAAGGAAGATCCAAAAACTTTTATTTCGAAGCATGGTTCATTTTCCTTTCTGGAAGTTTGTCTTTTCGCTCATGAGAAGGAGGGAGAAGGCCCATTCTGCCGACTGAACGGGCCTTCATCAGGTGAGCATGTGATGACTTTCCAATTTGATTAAAAAAATAAATACAGAAGACTAGCCATCCAATCAGTAGCGCTGCTCTTCCCAAGTTTTGAAAATGTTCTTTAGTGGGTTTCAAGTTTGCTCCTTGGATTGATAGTTGGAGCATGTATCGGTGACTGAATCCCAATTACATCCGATGCAGAAGGGTTCACGAAGTGTGGTGGTGGAACTTGAGCGACAACGACGACAACGAAAAAAAACGGGTTCGGTCCTAAACATTGACCGGACTGAAAGGGGTATAAGATTTGAGACCATACATTCTCCTTTTTGAGACTCCAGCGTCTCAGGAGTTGTTAGTCTGCAAGATCAGGCCAAATTAACTGCTTGGCTTAAGATGCTGTTTTGTTTGGTTTTTTTTGATTGGGATGGGAGTCTCAAATCAGATTTTTGAGACTTTAGTCTCGGGCAAAGTCTCACGACAGATGGCTGACAAAGTTCTTTATTCCTAGGTTTTCGGGGCAAATACTTTCAACTTCACCTTGGGCCAAATAAAAGATTTGTCCAACTTAAATTCATTGATCTCAACTTGGGGTTTAAAACCCGTGCCAGATAGAACAACCTTCAACTCTCCGTTTGAACGAGGCTCAACACTTTTAATTACAACAAACCCATACCCGGGCAAAAACGCTTTAGCCCCAACAAAGGGCTCACCAGCACAGGGAGAGTTGTTAATATCCCTAATTTCCTTAAATAGCCTATTTAGACGCTGGACCATGGTGCTCATATCCGTTTCAAATTGCCCAATTCTCCACCTTTTTTCCAATTCAGATTGGATACGGTCGATATGCACCAACTCTTTGGAGCTATTACCAACAATATTCTGAAAGCTAGTCCACATCCAGTTATTCCACTGATTTTGACTAAACAGTTCTGGATCCAAATACTTTTCTGGCAATAGGGCTAATAAAAAGAGGGAATCATAGAGAGCGACCTGAAGTAACTCATCAACCCTTCTTTTCTCATAATCATTCCGCTTAATGACTGATCCAAAATGAACCATTCGGCTAAAGCGCCCAATGATGTTAAATACAAGGCCACAGATACTGTCACACTCAAACGGATCGGAAACGCTCACAAGCAACCTGGCACAAAAAAGATGCTTTTCGGCAGTAAGAACTGGCGTACCAGCAAACCTGATACACATTCGGGACACGATACAAAACCTAGTCAAATCTACAACAGATAGCATCCTACTCTTTGTTAGCTGTTCAAGGTTTCTGTTATATGAGTTCAGAAGCCGTTTAATTCTACGCCGTAGTATTTTTGCCTTATCTTCTCCAACATCGAAGTCTTTTTTTAATTTGTCATTATGTGTACCTTCAAACGACTCAGTTATTTCACCTGATTCTTCCTCCTCGAGAGTCATCGTAAGAACAGCTTCGGTTTTCGGATGCTTAAGAACGAGCGATAAAGCCTCATATATTCTTTGTATTTTTTCGTCTCGCTTCCATGCTTCATCCTGACCTGATTCAGAAACCTCTCCAGAACCTTTAAATTCTTTATAATCGAGTCTCTCTCCGGAATCAGATCGATTGTCATTACCGATAAAGGTACTCTCTGATTCAACACCCGCTCCAACAGTTGAACCATCTTGATTCTCATCACTCTCCGTTAAATTTAAGTTTAGGTCTAGAAGCCTTACGAAATCGAAAATATCTTCCTCACCCGTTTCAAACGGCATCAAAGCCTGCTCAAGTCGTCTGTTGATCGGGTCTGGATCACCACGAACAATGTCACTAACATGATGAACCAGTTGAACATTTGACTGGCACTCTGACACATCTTCGGAAAAGAGTTGCCCATACAGGGCATCTGATAATTCAGTCCTGTTCACTTTAAGATTGCACACCCCATTTTTGCCCAGCACTTCGCAATCAATGTCACACTTGAACACTACATTTTGATCGCCATCAAACAGTCTCAATTGACACTTTATATAACGATCAAAAGAGCCGGAGACAAACCTACCACAGATCTCGAGTCTTGATTCGTAGACATCAAGGGCAGTTAACTGAACAACCCTGGTGCCACTCTTCTTTTCATTCCCATCTTTATAGGCAGTGTCCGACCCGTCATCAATCTCTATGAGCTCACCATCGCGCAGACCAAGTTCACCAAAAAAGTCTTTTGTGTTACTTTCAAGAAGCCAGCACAGCTCTTCATTAATGGGCTTACAGTCAACACCACCTAAAGCAGCAACAGATGCATTCGCACTTCCTACAAGCAAATATGAATTTGAATCAGTTGTTATTTGAATTGCTTTGGCATGAGAAAAAGGAGCCTCCTTGCCCAAGTTAAGAGATCCATTTAAATCAACAAGTCTCGGTTTGTGCTTAAGACTTCTGAAAGCCTCAAAAGGAAAATTGGTGTTTTTTGACTGCAAGTAAATAATCAATTCTGCAGTTTTTGTAAAAGAATTTAAATCTTGAATAACCTTTAACTGCGGATCAAAGAAGGGAGACAGAATTTCAATTCTCTTGATGGACCTATTTCCAATCTCTTGTTTCAATTGAACCACATATGAACCCTGCCTTTTGGTAAGGATTCTACATTGCTGTTGGTCACTTAAAGGAAGCCACTGATCGGTCTGTTCTACTTTTTCAATCCATTTAGAATTAGCCCTAATCCAATCAAATCTCAGTGCAGATTGTCCCCCAATTTCCGACCTAAAGCCCTGAAGATATTCCCAGCAATTCCTCATCAAGGGTGCTTTCACATCCGTTGAGCCCACGACCGAAACAGCACCCCAGAGCTCAAGATTTCCGCCATACCCGGCCCCGGTTGGATTTCCCGAGCCGATTATAAGCATCCCCTCCTCCCTTCCAGCTAGGAAGATAAGCTTTGGGTGAAAGGCGCCCTTGCTGGATATTCCCGATAAAGAGTAGCCACGAATTCCCGTCTTGGCTCCAGTTGAGAAGCGTCCTAAACTCTGTTCCAGCATATTTTGGTCTACCATAACCAAACAGTTGGTAACTCCAGCTCTTCTGAGCTGTCCCAGCATGATCTCCTCGAAAAAGTAAAAATCGAAAGAATAGCCAGTAACAATAGCTGAATGAAAACGTTTCGATGGTATGAGTTCCAGCACGGATTGATATGACGACATCATCTAAGCTCCTGAAGAAGCTCGTTACCAAGGGGAGTCAGGCTTCCATCACCAGTGAGCCATTTTAGATCAACGAGAAACTGATATAGTGTTTCTGTTCTTGGGGAGGTCCATTGAGGGGCAACGGTTTGGATATGGAACAATCTACCCTCATCGAATCCAAACTTTAGGGTGTTTCTCAACCCTCCAGACATCTTGCGTGCTGCAACTTGCAGGTGTCGATTTATAATGTTTCTTTTCACCAAAAGCTTAAAGGTTGACAGAAAATCACTCTCCATTTCACGCTGAAAAAACATCAACAGATCTGCAAAATCTCTTTCTCTGGCCATCTGATGCTCTTTAGAAAATTCAACAACTGATTTTAGGTGCTTCTCATTTCTCACAAAAACCTTAAGAACAAGAACAACTCCTTTCTCAATCGCGGCATAAATATTATTGGATTCAATCGCTCCATCAATAGCCATTGCCAAATCAATCTCTGTAAGCTCCAACCCTCTACACTCGTCCACAATCTGACCTGTCGTCATTTTGTCGACTTTGGAAACCTTGAATTCATCCTCAAGAAGCTTCGATACTTGACCGCAAATGTCGGTCTGAAGCGGCTCAACCATATCAAGATGAGGGGACCTTCTTATTAGTTCTAACATTCCCCAAAAAATAGTTTCGATTGCAAAATGTGCAAACTCATTTAATTGATATATGAACCAACCTTTCTCGCATGGAGTTGCAGACTCAAACCCCTTTTTCAGAACTGTCTCATACACTTCCTCTGAAAACAGATCGACTTCTTCAGCTTTACCCTTCTTAATAAAAGTAATGAAATCTGAAATGGTACTTCTTCTAAAGGAAGTCGAATTAGATGGATGGTCCGGTGCCAAGAGAATATTTTTAAGAAGGCTCCATTCTTCGGAGAGTGGAATGATCGCATCAAGGGAAATAGGTGTAACGGCAGATCTAAGCTCTGCAATCGTAATTTTTCCATTTTTGACTGCTTTAAGGAATATCTGTTTCTCTGTATTGTCTATAGCTTGAGAAAAAGCAGCCGAAAGCTGCTCACCCTTTTTGGTGCAAATATAAACTCCTGAATTTCCCCGCCTCTCCTCAATGAGATCCAAAGAAACTAGCGAACCAAGATAATACTGCCCAAATGCGCCCAAGAAATTTTTCCAATAGGTACGGTCGCTGCCTATATCTGCTCCTCTGGCAATATCGACGATAAAGTCTTCTGTATAGTCTCGGTTTTTCTTTAGGTCTGCCTCCGCCCAAAGGTTTCCTACGACAGCAGGGGAATCTGGAAAGCAGATCGTCATACCAAACGAGAAAATAAGCTCAGCTCGCCGAATAAAACGTCGAAAAACTGCTGGGTCTGTATGGCCTTCAACTTGGGCATATTGCTCCAACAGCCAACAATAGAAAGAATAGTATCTTATCCTTCTTGTGAGGCTGGTTAATCCCGGGAGGAGAATCGAGTATGTAGTAAGGGAGGCAATTTGCATCCCCAGAGGGTCTCGGCCCTTAATAAAACCCTTTTTACCCCAGAAAGGTAATATATAACTTCCGCTTTTTAATTTACCCATTCCATCTCTCCACCGCTTTACGATTCGTGGGGCCTAGTAAAGATATTTTATTTTTTGACTTAATAAAACAGCTCTTAATGAAATATTTCATACGATCGCCTTCGACCACCAATTATCCCTAACTCTTTAGCCCTTCTAAAAAAAGTAGCTCGGGACATATCTAAGAGCTTTGCTGCCTGCGTTCGATCACCGTGACTCTCGATAAGAGCGCTTTGGAATCGCTTTCTTTCTCCTGAAATAAAAGCTGCTCCTTTTTTCCCAAGAAATGTTTTTCTAACGCGAGATACTGAAAGCTCTCCGATTTCAGGTACGACCTGACACACATGTTTCTCTTGAATGATACCTTCAGATGCTTTGTAAGCCATCGTGTCGACTGCTGCTTCAAGCTGGCGGATATTCCCAGGCCAGTGGTAAGACTTAAGAAGCCCCAAAGCCCCTTCCGTAATAGTAAGGGAGGTTTTTTGAGTTTTCTTACCCAGAAAATAATGAACAAGCTCTGGAATGTCTTCGAGATGATCTCTTAAGGGCGGAATGGTGATAGTCACCTTAGCTATTCGGTAAAAAAGATCTTCTCGGAAGATCTTGTTATGAATGGCCTCCCTCAAATCTTTGTTGGTGGCGGAAAGGGTTCGGAAATGAACTGTACGCTCCTCGATGGAACCTACTCGCTGCACTTTTCTTTCCTGAATCACTCGAAGAAGCTTTGCTTGCTGGTGGAGGGGCATTTCTCCAATCTCATCCAGAAACACAAAGCCACCACCTACTGCTTCGAAAGCACTGGCTCTGTCTTTCTCAGCTCCGGTAAAGGCACCTTTTACATGCCCAAAAAGCTCGGATTCCGCAATCCCATCACTGATTGCTCCACAATGAATGGGGATCATCCGTCCGGAAGGATCTGATAGTTCCGCTATCTTTTTGGCAACCACTTCTTTTCCAGTTCCCGTTTCGCCGATGAGTAATATGTCACGGGCCCCGCTCTCGACCGCTTCAAGGACTTGCGCTCTTAATTCTTGCATCGCAACTGAGCTTCCTACTATTTCCAAGCTCTTTCCCTTAAAGCTCTTTCCGACAGCTTGATTAAGGGCTCTCAAACGAGATTCTCGTCTTTCAATCACTTCTTTAATCGAGCTTCTTACCTCTTTGGGCGATGCAGGCTTAGGGATGAAATGAGAAATGCCAGCGTTTAGTATCTGCACTAGCCTTTCTGGCCTTGTCTCTCCGCTAATCACAATGACATCAGCAGCTGCATCGATGGATTGTACTTTTCTAAAAAGGTCTAGACCGCTTCTGTCATCTCCATCGAAGTTCAGGTCCAAAAGGATCACATCAAAAAAGTCTTTCTCAATAGCTCCAAGACCTTGATCAATCGATTGAGCGGTTTTCACTTCATAGATGTCTTCTAAAATTAAGGGAACTTGCTCAAGCCAAATGGGATCGTCGTCGATTGCTAGTATTTTCGGTGTATCTCTTAACATGGAAGAAACACCTCAAATCTCGCTCCACCAAGAAGCGGAGAATGGCTAGGCACTAGCTTTCCCCCATGAGCTTCTACTATTTTTCTTGAAACGATTAAACCAAGCCCGCTGCCATGCAATTTCGTGCTTTTCAAAAGTCTAAAAACACTCTGGGGTTCCAAAGGTAATCCCTGTCCAGCATCGTCTACTGAGATAATGAGGCTCTGTGCCCTAACGTCTTTCCGAGCTGAGATTAAAACTTCTCTTCCTTTTTCTGTTTCGGCACAGGATTCGATGGCATTCTTAATTAGATTGGTAAATACCCGCTCCATTTGTATCGGATCATGCTCGACCACCAGTCCGCTTGCCTTGTCTTGAAGCTCAATCTTTACCTTTTTTGATTGTCCCAGTGCTTCGTTTGTTTTTATTGCACTTTCTAGTATTTCCACCACATCTGCTTTTTTGGGTGTGATAGTAATTTCTCGGCTACCATCTAATGTCAGATTGATAAGGTCGTTTATCTTGGGAAGATTTACTTCGCTCGCCTTATAAAGGGCCTCAAGCCTTACTTTCCTTTTTTCGGGATTGTCGGCTTGTTCTGCCACTAAAGAAGAGGCACTCAATACTGAATGCAAAAGTGTTCTCACATCATGGATCACTCCACGCGCCATCTGGCCGTAGATGGACTGCTCTCGCTCTTGGAATGAACTGGACAGTCTTTCCGAAATATTCTTTATCTCGGTTGGCCAATGGCCTCTTGGGAGGTCTGCTCCGGTACTGGTCTCCACCAATGAATTAATGGGTCCAAAAACATACTTGGTGATAAAGGATCTTTGAAGAGCAAGCGCGATTCCTAAGACCAGTGCAATTGGAAGAACACATATGAGAAACAACAGGAGCCTCTTTGCAGTAAAGAATGGAGGAGGCTCGCTAGTTAGCTCTACAAACTGATTCTTTTCGAAATAGGGAATCTTTTTTGAAACAATCAGGCGATTTGGGCCTAAGACCGAACAAATATCTTTGTCGCAACGGGCTTTACCGACAACTTCAATTCTTTTTATGCCTAGCTCTTTCTCAAGACCCCTCGAAACGCTTTCAACCGCTCCACTGGTTCCCAGAAGGAGTTCACTGGATACTCGTCTTGCGACTAACTCGGATTTTGAAAGGAGATCATCTTCGAAGCGTTTTTTGGTGTTGTGATAGTCCATCCAGGAGAAGCCCAAGAAAACAAGGGCACAAGTAAGCAAGGCAAGACCTCCCGAAATGAGCCAACTCAAGGCCATTAACTCTTTCAGGGATCGGCTTTTGTTAATAGTGATCAAACCACTATCTCCTTGTCTCACTGTAAACAATGTTTCCGTCTTGAAGCGAGAAAACACTCACCCCCCAGGGGGAATTAAAGATCTTTGTGCTCACATTTTTAAAGCTACTGGCAAAGCTTTCTCTATTTTTTGGTTTTTTGCTGCACAAGAGATCTTTCAAGCCATCAAAGGTCTTTAAAATCGCAAGAGAGGAGCTGCTCGCTACCCGAGAAGCATTTTCTCTTGAAAGGTTTTTCCCCAGTGAAAACTGAGTTAGCCCGACTTGATGAGGGGGAAATCCCCTTACGGTGAATCCCTTTGCCTGTCCGACATAAACATTATTCTGTACGAAGCCAAAGTTGGTATCACCCCATCCATCTCCTCCAATGAAAACCGACTTCGGGCTTAGGGGCTGCGCTGCATGAATAATTGCAGCGGAAAGTTTCGAGTAATTCGGAACAAGAACAAATGCTGGTTTCAGACTCTTTACTTTGTTTTTAACCTCTTCAAGGCTTGGGGATTCTCCGGTAAGTTTTATGATTCCTAGCTTTTTAATTCCCTCTTTTTTTGCGATTTCGGCAAAATCCTTTTCAAAATCTACGCAGGTCACACAATCCTCAGCCACAATCGATAAAAATTCGGGTTCAGATGAAAAATTGAAGTCTTTGAGTTTATTCACAGCCACTTGGGCCATTTTTTTATTTGTTGGGGCGAGTGAAACGTGAAGCGACCCGAGCTCCGATACTTCGCTTGAAGAAGCCATAAGGCTTACAGAAGGAGTATCAAGAGCTCCTTGGGAGAAAAGCAGATAGTGGTTACTTCTCCTGGGACCGATTAAAAGCCAAGTATCTTCTTGAGAGAGCTTCTTTGCTTGCTCAAGTGCTTGGATACTGTCGCTAGCATCGTAAAACACCATCTTGGTTGAGAGCTCGTATCCACAGCGAGCAAGCTCCCCTTCAACTTGTGCTTTTCCAAGAGCCACTGAAGTTTCATATTCTTTTTGAAAACGTTCAGATGAAGTGGTGTCTTTCGGAGCAAGAGCTTCCACAAATGCAACTTGCACTTTTGTGGGAGAAGTCATTGCAGTTTGAGATGCAAGGCTTGCAAGCTGCAGGAAAATTAAATTGAAAGTGATGAATCTCATCCGTTTTTTCTCCAAACAAGAATGGCTTGTCCAAAAGATTCGACCGGCGATTTCAAAGTAAGCTTATCGCCCTCAAGACTTGCGTATCGAATTTGATTTTTGCCTATTCGCTTGGGATCAGATGCATTAGTGACTTGATGGTGGATTTCGTTTTTCTGGATGGAATAAGTGCCTGAGTAAAAAAGAATGGAATCAAAAACATCTTTGGTTTCGTTACCGGATTTGTTTTCGATTTCTCGGTTAATGCCGACACTCATGAATCCATCAGGGGTGTAAATGAGGAGACCCTGGGTGTTCTTCCCCCACGGTCTTAGCCTCTTCGATGGCTCTTCAATCTCAAAGCTTTCTAACCGCCAACTTCCGACTATCTGGTCTTTCATGACGCGCACCCCCAATTCAGGGGTGTATCAGTAACTTGAGACTATTAACGAGTCAATATATTGATTTTGCTATGTATTTTAAACGACTTGTGAGACTTAAGTCTCACTCTAAGTTACCAGAATCGCTTGATTTAGCGTCTGATATGGACAGGATTAGACTTCAGGACCGAATCGATACCTTGAATCGCTTTCTTAGGACTGGGTACAAAATCCAGCAGGGCTATCAGGAACATCAATCCACCGAGCCACTCTAAAATTCTAATCATAAACACCTCGAACTTAGGGTCCAGGCTAGGACTGCCCTTTTTACGTGTCAACTTTTAAGTTATTTTTATTAACTTTTAGGTTAATATGCCTAAACCGTGAAAAAGAAGAAGCCATCACTGGCAGAAACCGTGAGCAGAAACATCCGAAAAGCCCGTCTTGAAGCCGGCATGACTCAAAAAGAGCTCGCCGACAAAGCGGGCTTTAAGGTGTCCTACATAGCGAGGCTCGAGACCAAGCCGCAGAAT
>Ga0214917_10006280_pt1 | contig 12388 bp, 9 predicted proteins | sample LL_1208_BB_MetaG_FD_177983 | JGI IMG/M metagenome (GOLD analysis project Ga0214917, IMG submission 177983) | Freshwater microbial communities from Lake Lanier, Atlanta, Georgia, United States - LL_1208_BB | ecosystem: Environmental > Aquatic > Freshwater > Lake | place: USA: Georgia | collected...
CGGCATAGGCGGCACTGCGGTCGACCTTGGTCGGATCTTTGCCCGAGAATGCGCCACCGCCGTGGCGAGCCACGCCACCGTAGGTGTCGACGATGATTTTGCGGCCGGTCAAGCCAGCGTCACCGTGTGGACCACCAACGATGAATTGTCCGGTGGGGTTGATGTGCACGGTGGGGTGCGTTTCCATCAAGTGGGCCGGCAATACTTTGGCGAGGATTTGTTCTTGGACACTTTCGCGCAGGTCGCCCTGCTCGATATCGGCCGTGTGTTGCGTGCTGACCACTACCGTGTGAATCCGCACCGGCTTGCCGTGGGCGTATTCGACGGTGACTTGGCTCTTGCCGTCTGGTCCGAGGAAGGGCATCAGGCCGCTTTTGCGGGCCACCGCCAATTCGCGGGTCAAGCGGTGGGACAAGCTGATGGTCAACGGCATCAGTTCGGGGGTTTCGTTACAGGCGAAACCAATCATCATCCCTTGGTCACCTGCCCCGACAGCTTCGACTTCGGCATCGGTCATTGCGCCAGTTTTGGCTTCAAGGGCTTGGTCAACACCCATGGCGATGTCGGGTGATTGGCCGTGCAAGGCTACCACGACGCCACAGCTATCGGCATCAAAGTAGAATTTGCCGCCGGTATAGCCAATTTCGCGCACGGTCTGCCGGACGAGTTCTTGGACATCGACGTAGCCGTCAACGGTCACTTCGCCCATAACGACCACGAGACCAGTGGTCGTTGCGGTTTCGCAGGCCACTCGGGCGCGGGGGTCGATGTGCAAAAAGGCATCAAGTACCGCGTCAGAGACTTGATCGCACAACTTGTCTGGATGGCCCTCGGTCACCGATTCAGAGGTGAACAGCAATGAGGGCGACTTCATAAAATTCGTTGCCATGCCTATTCCTTACCTACACCATATCTAGCGGTACACTGTTTCTTATTTCGCACAAAAAACGTCGTACCCGCAGACATATCCACCATCATGGAGACGATAGTTATGTGGTGGGGGCGTTACCGCCCCCACCACTGCAAACCCGAATTAGGTGCCTTCTTCCCACGAGCCGAGGTACTTGACTTGGGCGCCCGACAACACGTCATAGTTGATACCCATGGCGCGTAATTTGAGGGCGGCGATTTCGGCATCGACCGCCTTGGGCAAGGCGTGTACGGCAGCAGCCAATTTGCCTTGGTGCTTGAGCAGATATTCGGTGGCCAAGGCTTGGTTGGCAAACGACATATCCATCACGGCACTGGGGTGACCTTCGGCACTGGCCAAGTTGATTAGGCGACCTTCGCCGAGGACGTTGATGCGGCGGCCGCCGGCCAAGATGTATTGGTCAACGAAGGGGCGGGGTTGGCGCTTTTCGACGGTTACCGCTTCGATGGCGTCGAGGTTGATTTCGACGTTGAAGTGGCCGCTGTTGGCGACGATACAACCATCCTTCATGGCAGCGAAGTGCTCAGCGTCAAGCACGTGCTTGTTGCCGGTGGCGGTAACCACAAAGTCGGCTTGAGCGACGGCTTCGACCATGGGCATCACGCGGAAGCCATCCATGGCGGCTTCGAGGGCCTTGACGGCGTCGACTTCGGTCACAATGACCCAGGCGCCCATCCCACGAGCACGCTCGGCGATCCCACGTGAGCAGTAGCCGTAGCCAGCCACGACGAAGGTCTTACCGGCCAACAACACGTTGGTGGCGCGGATAATACCGTCGAGAGTGCTTTGGCCGGTGCCGTAGCGATTGTCGAACAAGTGCTTGGTGTCGCTGTCGTTGACGGCGATGACGGGGAAAGGCAATACGCCGTCGGCGGCCATGGCGCGCAGACGAATCACACCCGTGGTGGTTTCTTCGGTGCTCCCGAGCATTTGGGGGATGAGGTCGCGGCGGTTTTTGAGGATACCCGACACCAAGTCGGCACCGTCGTCTTGGGTGATATGCGGGCCATGCGCCAAGGCGGCTTCGAGGTGCTTGTAGTAGGTCTGGTTGTCTTCGCCCTTGATGGCGTAGACGGGAATTTCTTCGTGGGCGACCAAAGTGGCAGCAATGTCGTCTTGGGTCGACAAGGGGTTCGAGGCGGCAATGACCACATCAGCACCACCCGCAGCGAGGGTCGCCATCAAATTGGCGGTCTCGGCGGTGACATGCAGACATGCGGATACCTTCAAGCCTTTAAAGGGTTGTTCTTTTTTGAAGCGCTCACGAATCTGGCGCAACACGGGCATTTCGTTTTCGGCCCAGTTCATCCGTTTACGGCCCTGCTCGGCCAAACCGATGTCCTTGATGTCGTACTGCTTGGTCATAAATCGCCTACTCCTTACAAAACCGATCTGAGTGACTTTCTGGTGACGACGTCACCCCACAATAATCGCGCATTGGCTCGTATGCCTGACGGCAATGTCAGTCTTACAACTCTGCCACGACGATGGAATGCCAGCGTCTCTTGCACATTATCAATCGAGACCAATCAATCTGTGCCCTGCACACGCACAAACGACAGGCACCAAATTGAATACACACACGAATTCAATTCTACCATCATACCCGATAATTTGCTGTTGATGATGAAAAAACAGCCACAAATCAGTGATATTCCCCGTTGTGCATTAGGCAACCCCGAACGCTATGGCGACCTGTGCGTCAGCCCCAAACGCCGTTACATAGCGGGCATAAAACTCGGCCGGCGTATAGACGTGCTCTTGACAACCGTGGCGTTCAATCGCATACGCACCGGCCAACGACGCTATCTGACCACATTTCACCGCAGGCAACTGGTGAGACAGCCCAAAGACAAACCCTGCCAAATAGGCATCGCCAGCCCCCGTGGGATCGCGCACTTCATCGACCGGCGCCACCGCAACATTGGTATCGATGCGGGTGCCATTACGAGATTCTGACACGATCGAGCCTTTGTCGCCGTGGGTGATGACGGTCAAGGGGACACTTTCGATGAGCGCACGTTCACTTTTGCCGGTCACTTGGGCCATCATGGCAAATTCATAATCGTTGCCAATCAAGGCATAGGCACCATGTAAGCCATCAAGGATTTGCTCGGCGGTGAGGCGTGGGGTTTGCTTGCCTGGGTCAAACAAAAAGGGCACGCCCATTTCGCGACATTCACGCACATAGCGCGCCATAGCCTCGGGGTCGGTGGGTGAGATGACCACCAGGTCGTTGGGGGTCAACCCAAACCCCAACAACGACAAATCACGTGAACGCGCCATGGCGCCCGTATAAAATGCCACTAACTGATTGTTGGCTTGGTCGGTGTTGATAAAGCACGAGGCCGTAAATTCACCAATCACTTCGTAAATCCCACTGGCATCAACCCCTTGGCTCGTCATCCACTGGCGATATTCGCCAAAGTCTTGCCCCGCCGCAGCCACCACCAACGGTTGTAACCCGAGCAACGCCAACGAATAGGCGATGTTGCCCGCTACGCCACCACGCATCCGCTTCATCGAATCGACGAGGAAGCTTACCGACAGCATGTGTACGCGATCAGGCAAAATATGATCTTTGAATAAGCCAGGGAAATTCATGATGTAGTCGTATGCTAACGACCCAGTAACAACCACGCGCATAACATTACTCCTTTGCACCAACAAGATTTTGTAATTGATGACTCACTCTGGTTGCCAATTGGCAGGTTGTGGTCACCACAGTGGCTACGACAGTACTATCGATTTGACCAAGTGACGATACCGGCATCACAAACAACCGACCAATCAGCTCTGGGGCGGTGATTCCCGCCTGCCCGCATTGATCGATTAATGCGAGTACCTTGGCTTGGGCAAGGAGCAACACATCATCCCCCCCTTGCAACGGCACACACCCTAAACCCAACTTCCCCCCTCGTTGCAAAAACGCATGAAGCTGAGGGGCAGCTTCGATAATCCGCGCCGCATAATCCCAGCTATTGACTATCACCATATCGATGGGCAAGGCAAGCACGGGAGCCAGCGCTACGTCACCACCAATGGCTACTGCTCGTTGGCATGGCAAGGCATCAAGCACGCGCGCCAAGGCAAACCACAATTCATCACGATCGATACTCAAAAAGGGTGAAGTCAACACATCGAGAAACGGCTCATCGAGGCACATCAACACCGGGCGATTGGCACGTCCCAATAACTCGGCTTGCCACCGCGCCCGTTGACACAAATGTTGGACTAAGCCTTCGAATAACATGGCATCGGCAATCAAAGGAATTTGGTCTTCGTCCGTCAACTGTGCTGCCAACGAAATCGGCCCAAGCAACTGCCCTTTACACCCTACCTCTGTTGGCTGATTCCCCAACCATGGCAACATGGCAAACAGACCAGCGGCTTCGGCAGGGGTCAAGGCTGCGCGAATATCACGGCGTTGCAAAAAATCGAGTGCCAGTTGCGGCAACGCGGCCTCACTCTTTGCTCGTTGCACAAAGACACGGCGCTGGCGCTCGTCGACCACCACGCCGGGGAATCCCCACGCCGCTTGCACCACACTGCGCTCGCGGAAGCTCCGTTGCGGCAGCTGTGGCCACACCATATACGGCATCGGGAAGCGTTGCAACATCGCCATTGCCTCACCAACCGTAGCATGTGGCAATGCGCCGTACAACAAAGGGGCAACCGCTATTGTCATACGCTACCCCTGCATCAATGATGCAAGTGATAATTCGTACGGTGCAGTCACGACCCCTTTTTCGCAGATAATTCCGGCAATCAAGCGTGCCGGTGTCACATCAAATGCTGGATGTGCCGCATGCACACCCACTGGCGCAATCCGTTGCCCGGCCAGCATGGTGACTTCATCTGACGAACGTGCTTCAATGGGGATCATGCTCCCATCGTTGATCCGCATATCAATCGTCGATGTCGGTGCAGCCACATACATGGGGATGCCATGGGCATGCGCGAGGACTGCCAAGCCATAGGTGCCGATTTTGTTGGCGACATCGCCATTGGCGGCAATCCGATCAGCCCCTACAATCACACAATCCACGCAGCCTTGCGCCATGAAGTAGGCTGCCATGTTATCGGTAATCAGCGTCAATGGCACTCCGGCCCGCTGTAATTCAAAGGCAGTCAAACGGGCACCTTGCAGATACGGGCGTGTCTCATCTACATAGACATGAATCGATCGCCCTAATTCATGAGCCCGATAAATCGGCCCAAGCGCGGTACCATAACCGGCTGTCGCCAAGCCACCGGCATTGCAGTGGGTCAACACATTACCGCGTGGAGGAATCAATGGCTCACCATGGCGGCCAATCGCCATACACATCGCCAAATCTTCGGCAAAAATTGCCTCAGCTTCAGCTAGCATTGCGCGGCGAAAATCAGCCAAGGGCAACGATTGGTGGGCCACCGCATAATCATACATGCGCCGCGTCGCCCAAAACAAATTCACTGCGGTAGGGCGTGATGCGTCAAGGGTGACACGCGCCGCCGCCAAGTCCGGCAACAAATCACTGCTTTGTTGGGCCTTGCCGTGCACTGCCACCAATGCCATACCGTAGGCGGCGGTACAACCAATCGCTGGCGCACCACGCACCTGCATTGAGCGGATTGATTCGGCCACATCGGCCACGGTTGAATAGGTATTGACGACTTCGTGTTGGGGCAACAAGCGCTGATCAAGCACACGCACACCACCGTCGCGCCATGCGACCGACTGTAATTGCTCCATGGGCGCTACCTTTTGATATTACTACAATCTATACTACCGGTAGCCAAGTATACCATATCCCATGTTGATGACCAATTCACTTTGATTGCCCACCAAAAAAACGCGCCCCCGCCATGGTCACGAGTCATGTAGAATATGTGATGTAGTCAAACCAGACATGCAAGGGAGTTTTTCATGACTTATGGCGTAAAACTCGACCCCACCCCCATCGTGCCCGGGTTGAGCATCAAGCAACTCGTCGACAATCATTTTTATTCATACAATGCAGGGCGCATGCGCGAAGCATGTCAACTCTTTGCCCGCAAAATCGCCCAACCCGATGTCACCATCGGCATTACCCTCACTGGTGCCTTGACCCCCACCGGGCTAGGGACTGCGGCCATCGTCCCCCTCATCAAAGCAGGCCTCGTCGACTGGGTAGTCAGCACCGGCGCCAATCTCTATCACGACATGCACCGCTCACTCGGATTTACCCTCTATGGCGGTAGCCCGTTTAGTGATGATGTGGCCTTGCGCGAACAAAAAATCATCCGCATTTATGACATCTTGTTTGACCAAGAAGTCTTGCTTGAGTCAGACGCGTTTTTGCGCCGCTGCTTGGCCGAACCCGAATTCCAAAAAAGCATGTCGACCGCCGAGCTCCACTACCGCTTAGGGCGCTATACCCAAGCCCGCGAAAAAGCCATCGGCACCCAATATGTCTCCATCCTTACTGCCGCCTACGAAGCCGGTGTACCCCTCTACACCTCGAGCCCAGGCGACTCGACCATCGGCATGAATGTGGCCGCCATGGCCCTAGCTGGCAACAAATTGCGCTTTGACGTCGAAGCCGATGTCAACGAAACCACTTCGATTGTCTACAGCGCCAAAAAACATGGTGGCAAAAGCGCCGTGATTATTTTTGGTGGTGGCTCCCCCAAAAACTTCATCTTGCAGACCGAACCCCAGCTCCAAGAAATCATGGGCATCGCCGAAAAAGGCCACGATTACTTCGTACAATTCACCGATGCCCGTCCCGATACCGGCGGCTTGTCAGGTGCCACGCCCAGTGAAGCAATGACGTGGGGCAAAGTCGACCCCGAACAACTCCCTGATTCCATCGTCTGCTATGTCGACACCACCGTCGTCCTGCCCATCTTGACCGGTTATGTGCTCGAATCAGCCTCCAGTCGCCCCCTCAAACGCCTCTATGACCAACGCGACGCCATGCTCAACGAGCTGAGCGCCGACTATGCCAAGGTGCGCGGCGAATAAACCACCAATCCCCTGTAGTGCGTACACGGTACACACTACAGGGGATTTTTTATTACCACCACTGCAAACTTCCTACTTCAAGCTTCCTACTTCTACCTGCGATACACTAACCATCCCAAAATCGCCGCGCCCCCCACTACCACGGCGGGGTTGACTTTGGTGAACGACAAAATCGCAAAGGTTACTAGGGCAATCACCAGCCCATCCCAACGACTCCACAAATCCCCTAGTTGCATACCTTGCTTCCAAAACACGGAGCGGGCGATATCAATCGTCGTCCACAGTAACAACCCCACTACGACGGGGCGAACCGCTTTGAGCATGGCCGCGACGCTGGGGGAGTCTTTGATTTGGAAGAACACCACAATCATCACCAGCATCAAAATCGTGGTGGGGCCGACGGTGCCCAATACCGCTGCAATCGCACCCGTCAACCCAGCCACTTTGTAACCCACGTAGGCGGCCACTTGGGGAGCGATGGGGCCGGGCAGGGCATTACCGATGGCCAAGGCATCGGCGAATTCGGCGGGGGAGTTCCATCCTTCGGCAACTGACATGCGTTGCATCAAGGCCATCGAAGCAGGGCCACCCCCCCACGACAACAGTGCCACCTTAGTAAAAACCCAAAATAAGCGGATTAATAGCCACATACTATCGCTCAACATCGCCAACCTTCCATACAATCATTGCTTATCGTAAATATTGTCTATGGTATAATACCCGCAGTTTTATATTGTAAGTGTTGTGATGTGTGTACCAACGCAGGGAATATTTGCTTATGAATAACAACCTCCATAAATTCCGCTGGTTGTACATTTTGATTATAGTGGCCGTATGTGGCGCGGGGTTTGTCAGTCACTACAAGATTGCTCACGCGGCTACCAATCTAATACAAGTTGACGCAAATGGCAATAACTATGACCCAACCAATCCAAGCAACCCACGTTTGCTGGCAGGGAGTAGCTTGAATGTGTATGTCAAAGTCACGAACAGTGGCGGCGCAACCTTGTCATCAGTCGGGGTATCGGTCACAGGGACACTTTGTGCCGGGATCAGTAGAACGGTAATCAATACTGGGAGTGCTGACATTGCCTCAGGAACATCAAAAACTTATCAAATTCAAATTGTCGCGGCATCTTCGGTCACCAATGGTTCTTGTAATACAATTACAGTCTCCGATAATTCACCAAGCCCATCAAGCGTCGTGCTTCAATTCAATATCGGGTCGGCACCGAGTGCGACCGCCACTGCCGTTGCGACAGCAACTACCGTCGCATCAGGGTTTTGTGCCACCGACAACGACCCCAGTAGCAGTCTGCAAGATGCCACAATCGTGGTGCCTGATACAACCTACAATCAAGGCATTTGTAAACAAGGCGATGTCGATGCCTTTGCAATTGCACTCAATCGCGACAAAGTCTACAACATAGAAGTCACGCAAGCCGACCTCGGCTTAGATTTGGTGATGGAGCTCTACGACCCGCTCTTCCGTTTAGTTGCCGTCAATGACGACTTTTATGAGCATAATTCGGCGAGTTCGAGCAATATCAACCCCCAAATACCCGATTATCGTGCCCCTATGGATGGAGTTTACTATATTCGCATCCGCGATGCCACGGGTTATGGTGGATCAACTGCCGGCACGTATTCGTTCAAAATCACCAACAAAAGCTATGGTGGCTTTGCCCCGATCAACAGTGGTCTCTGTACCGACAAATATGAGCCTGATGGCTTGCCCGAGCAAGCACGCTTGATTTTGTCGAATCAACGCCAAAACGATCATCGCTTGTGTCCTACGGGTGATGCCGACTGGGTGATGTTTTTTGCGAAGGCTGGGAACACCTATTATTTGTATACTGACACCCGCAATTATTTGGGTGGTACCATCAATAGCCAGCTTCCTGGGACTGATACCGTAATGACATTGGTTGACCGCGATGGAGTGTCGTTTATTGCGACAAACGACAACGTCGACAGCACATCATTTGATTCACAAATTCGCTTCCAACCAACTGCGGATGGATTTTATTTTTTACAAATCAAAAACACCGGTGATATCGGTTCTGCCGACATCAAATACGACCTCGTCGACGAATTGTGTCTGCCTGGGAGCACCACCTGCGGGCGGACGAGTGGCAGTGGTGAGGGTATTGGCACGACCGCGACACCAACGCCATCCCCTACCCCCGATTTATTCTTGAATCCTACAGCGACGCCCCCGAACACGACCCAAGTCGCGTTCATTCGCGCGAATGTACAATCAAGCCGTGAATTATTCAATGGCCCCCTCAAAAACTTTGTCGACAAAGCCTTTGAATTGGTGTGGAATCGCAGTGACCGCCCGATTGCGCGCCAACAAGTCACGCGGAGCTGGTTGTGGGGACCAAGTGGGTTGATGGCACGAGCCGAGAGTTATCTGCAAATGAGTGGTGGCTTGCGCCAAGTCCAATACTTTGACAAAGGTCGTATGGAAATCAATAATCCCAATGCCAATCGCGAAAGCCCTTGGTTTGTGACGAGTGGCTTGCTGGTGCGTGAACTAATTAGCGGCAACATGCAAGTAGGCAATAACGAATTCATTAATCGTGAATCAAGTGATGTCCCATTGGCCGGTGACCCGAGCGACACAGTCGGGCCCACCTATGCCAGCTTCGCCGCTATCATCAATATGCGCAGTAATGACCGGACCGGCATGACTGTTGGTCAACGCATCATGCGTGATGGGAGCATCGTCCCCTTCAATGGCGACGGCGTGACGGCTGCCACCTTTGCCAAATACATCCCCGAAACAGGCCACAACATCCCACAAGTGTTTTATACCTATCTCACCAAAGACGATGTCATTTATGTCAATGGGCACACCACCCAAGGGCGCGTGATGGACTGGATTTACACGATGGGGTATCCGATTAGTGAAGCCTATTGGACCCGCACAACAATTGCCGGGATAGAGCAATGGGTGTTGGTGCAACCATTCGAACGCCGCGTGCTAACCTATGTCCCCAACAACCCGGCGGGTTGGCAAGTCGAACAAGGCAACGTGGGGCGGCACTATTACCGCTGGCGCTATGGTGCTGAGCCAACCAATTAACCCACTGTCGCAACCAACGGTGAAACGACCATAACGCTTATGATGTCACACGAGCCCGATTATTCAACGATGCCCCTCAATACGGTCGAATTTGCAGTGCCGGCGCGCCGGCACCGCGAAGACCCCTTTGACGTGGTGCGCAAAATCGCCGAAGAAATCGGACCGCGCCCGGTCACGTCATTGGCCGAAGCGCAAACAGCCGTCTATGTGGGGGGGCGCCTACGCCGAGCCGGCATGCAAGTCTGGACAGACCCCTTCAAAACCAGCCCCGCATCCGGCAGTAGTGCGCTGATTGTGGCACTATTGGCGTTATGTGTCGCCCTATTATGGCCGTTTAGCTATGCGTATGCCTTTGCGTGCGCCGTAGTAACCTTGGGGGTAGCCCTCCTCACCACCTCAGCATGGATTATGCAATTGGGGCATCATGACCGCGAAAGCCAAAACGTCATCGGCACACAACCTGCCCTCAACCTACCTACTCGGCGGGTGATTATCCTGACCCCACTTGATTCACACCAACCCAATGATCCGTTTGGCAGCAATCAATCACGAATTGGTGCGAGTACGGCATTACTCACCTTGATGAGCATCGAATTATTTGCCCCCTTACAAATTCCCGTCTTGCTCCGGTTTATTTTTTTGCTCATTCCTGCCATCTACTTACTGGTGGCTGCCATCGCAGAATTGTGGGTCCGCAGTCAAGCCCATTCGCGTGGCGCCGTCAGCTATGCGGGAGCACTGGCTGCTATGGTCACCGCCGTCGAAGATATCGGTCGTTTGTCACACACCGAAATCTGGGCGGTGGGACTAGGCGGCGGCACCACCGGAGCCGGCATCACCGAACTCATCAAACGCTATCCGTTCGACAACAATGCCACTTTTTTTATTGGGCTCGAAGGCATTGGGCGTGGTACACTCAGCTATATTTTGCGCGATGAAGGCGAGCGTCATCGTAGCGCCGACTCACTGCTCATCGAATTAGTCACCGAAGCCACACTCGGTGTCCAAGCTGAACCGAGTGTGGCGGCCTTTGCATCGTTGATACGCCCATTGACCCGCGCCAAACGCCGCACCATTAGCATTGCCTGCCTCGACCAGTATGGCAAGGTTCCCTTGCAAGGGTCGCGCAACGACGTCATCGAATCAGTAAATCCCGCCCTCATCGAGCAAACAGCCCGTTTGCTTGCCAATACCATTCGCGCACTTGATCCACTGACGATTTAACAAAACAAAACCATCCCCCTATCTGCGTCATGCAGATAGGGGGATTTGCGCATCACCATTAGCCACGGACGTTTTGTAGCACAGCCAACAATACCGCGCCATAGGCATCTTCGACATTCACGGCTGAGGCCTCGTAGCGCCAATCGGCTAACATCGCCCGACAGCGACTACCGGTCGCCGTCACATCGAGGGTGATGCTCCCCTGGACCCCAAGGTGCCCAATCAACGCTTGTTGCAACTGACTGACACTGGGGAGCCACAATGCGTCGCCAGCCCACACAGTATCGAGCGCCCATTCACTCGCACCATGAAACAACAGTACCGGCGCACCATCAATCTGCCCCAGCTCAATTGCCCCAGGCGCAATCAACCACGCCTCGTTCTCGTCGAACAAGCAAAACCAATCACCGTTAGCGGGTTGCCAGCGCAACCCAGCCGTGGCCAACGCACGTGCCAACGCTACGTTCATCATGAATTTTACTCCTGGGTGATACTAGCACGCACACGGTGGATTGTCGCAATCCGATCACGTTGAATCGTCTGCAACACATCGCTCCACTGTTGGCGATAGGGACTCATATGCTTATGAATGAGCTCGGCAATGACCAAGTTACGGTACCATTTACGATTGGCAGGCACGACATACCACGGTGTATGATCATGACTCGTTTCGCGCATGGCATAGTCATAGGCATCAAGGTATTGAGGTAACAACGTGCGATCGCGCCAATCTTCAGCAGCTAACTTCCATGCTGTATCGAGCGATTGCTCACGAGCGAGCAAGCGTGCTTCTTGCTCGGTAGCATCGATGTGCAAAAAGCATTTAATGATAATCGTGCCATCGTCGTGGAGCAAATCTTCGAAGTGACGAATATGCACAAAGCGTTGAGTGCGCATCGTATTGGTGATGGTACCGCGCACATAAGCAGCCACCACGTCTTCGTAATGCGAACGATTAAAAATCCCCATGTAGCCACGGAGCGGCACCGCTGCATGCACACGCCACAAAAAATCATGAGCTAATTCGGCTGGTGTCGGCATTTTGAATGGATGAACGTTGACATTGAGTGGGTCGCCTTGGCTCACCACAAATCGCACCACCCCATCTTTCCCACTCGCATCAATCCCTTGCAACACCAGCAACACACGGTGG
>Ga0214917_10006281_pt1 | contig 12387 bp, 17 predicted proteins | sample LL_1208_BB_MetaG_FD_177983 | JGI IMG/M metagenome (GOLD analysis project Ga0214917, IMG submission 177983) | Freshwater microbial communities from Lake Lanier, Atlanta, Georgia, United States - LL_1208_BB | ecosystem: Environmental > Aquatic > Freshwater > Lake | place: USA: Georgia | collected...
AGCTGATCTCCACCATCGCGCGTCTCCCCAAAGTTGCCCGATATGTCGACATGCCTCTTCAGCACATCGAGGAGGGAATGCTCAAAGATATGCGGCGGGAAACCTCCGAAGCCCATATTCGTGATCTCGTTCAGCGCCTCCGAAAAGGGATTCCTGGGCTAGCGATCCGCACCACCTTCATCGCCGGCTTTCCAGGTGAGAGCGAAGCCCAGTTCGAAACCCTCCTTGATTTTATCCAGGAGACGAAGTTTGAACGATTGGGTGTCTTCACCTACTCCCAAGAGTCGGGCAGTCGAGCGGCTAAGATGGATGGCCAAATTCCCGCCTCTGTGAAGAAAGTCCGCTACCGCAAAGCCATGGCCGCTCAGCAGAAAATTGCCAAAGAGCGGGCCGCCTCACTTGTCGGCATAAAAATGCGTGTCTTGGTCGATTCTCCTACCTCAGCCCGTACCGAAGCCGATGCCCCCGACGTGGACGGCAAAGTAATCCTCACCTCTCCCTTACCCGTCGGCGAATTCTCCGAAGTCACCATCACTGGCCACAAGATCTACGATCTGATTGCATAAGATCTGCCACTACCCACCCATACATCGCGCGCTCTTCGGGGCCGACCCAGCCCTAAAATTCGCCATTCCTTCAACCTCATCTTCGCCGTAATCTATCGGGAATGACTCTTCCCGACTGGTTAACCATAGCCCGAGTCGTCACCGCCTTCATCCTGCTCATCCTTCTCCAAGCCTGCGCCTGCCCACCCGTTCCAGCTTGGACCGCGTGGCTCGCTCTCACCCTGTTTGTCGCTGCCGCCCTGACCGATTGGCTCGATGGCCACCTCGCCCGCAAATGGAAGATCGAGTCCGACTTCGGCCGTCTCTTCGATCCCCTTGCTGACAAACTCCTCATCGCAGTCGCCTTCATTGGCCTCCTCGGCGCCGGCCTTCTCCCCGTCTGGTTTGTCTCCCTTGTCGTTGCCCGCGAATTCCTCATCACGGGAATTCGACTCGTCGCAGGACAAAAAGGCGCCGTTCTTGCCGCAGAAAAAGTCGGCAAACATAAAACGGCAACCCAAATGATTACTGCGATTCTTGCTCTCCTCCTCCTGGCCGTGGACCCCGCCCTCCCTGCAGGACGAATCCTCCTGCAAATTGCCATCATCCTCACCGCTCTGATCACTGCAGGCTCTGGCCTCTACTACTTGGCTCGCAACTACTCACTCATTATCTCCAACGTTCGCCGATCATGATCCACGGATTTAAAGAACTCGCCTCCGTTTGCCACGCCATTGCCCAAGGCCAGCAAGCCGTTCTTCTCCGCAAAGCTGGCATCCGCGAGTCCACCCACGAAAGCGCCTTTCAGCCAAAATCCTTCTACCTTCTTCCCACACAGTATCATGAAAAGGGGGGCAAAACCCCTTCGCAAATTTTTCCTATTTCTCTTCGCGTAAATCTTATTCGCACCGGAGATCTTCTCGACTGGTCCAAGATCGAAAAACTTCTCCCCCTTACTGCTTACGATCCGAAAACCATTCGTGAACATTTCGACTCTCGAGACGAAAAGCTTCTCCACTTCGCCCTGATCCAACCTTTTTCCTTCTCCCCAACCTGGAACCTTGCCCACTCCCCAACTCTCTCCGGTTGCCGCTCCTGGTTCGAACTCCCCTCTCCTCCCTCCACCCTCACCGAAACCCCAGTTCCCGCCACAGAAGCCGCCCGCCAAACCGTCCTCCTTCTCTTTTGAATCTCGAAGACACCCACCTCGACGTCCTGCTCAAGGCTCAAAAAGCCCAAGGCATGACCGACCGCGATCTTGTCAAACTCGCCGAAATTTCTGTTCCCGATCTCAATAACCTCCGTGCCGGCCGCCGTGAACCCGTGGCGATCGAAAGAATTGCTCGTGCCCTGAATCTTCGGCCCGAAGCAGTTGTCGATCTCGCCAATTCCCATTGGCACGCCCCTGCCGCGGCTCTTCCTCCCCACGTTCTTCAGTTTAACACCCCTTTTGATGATATGAGTGTGAATCACTACCTGATCTGGGATCCAAAAACCCTCAAAGCCGTAGCTTTCGATGCGGGAACAAACGCCGATCCGCTCTTTGCCGCTCTCGAACGCCATAAACTTACCCTGACTCATATTTTTCTAACTCACTCCCATGGGGATCATATTCTCGAGTTGGATCGCATTCGCGAAAAAACAAAAGCAGAAGCCTATGCCCCCGACGCCGAACCCATCGAGGGTTGCAAGCCAGTGCCCAACGCAAAGAAGTTTAAGCTCGGATCTCTTTCAATCACCGCCCACACCGTTCCTGGTCATTCGGTCGGGGGAACGGTTTATCAACTCCAGTGTCTCGATACCCCTTTAGCCGTTGTGGGTGATGTGATTTTTGCAGGTTCTGTCGGAGGCATCCGCTCCCGCTATCGTCCTGCGCTTGAGGCGATTCGTGCCGGCGTACTCTCTCTTTCTCCCGAAACCATCCTCCTCCCTGGCCACGGCCCCATCACCACCGTCGCTCACGAAATCGCTCACAACCCATTCTTCCCTTGAAAGTCGTTGTCCTCCTTTCCGGTGGCCTTGATTCGGTCACCGCTCTGCATCATATGGCCGCCACGGAGAAAGTGGTCACTGCCCTCAGCTTCGACTACGGCGCAAAACATAACTCTCGTGAACTCCCCTGCGCCGCCGACCAGTGCCGCTCCCTTCGCATTCCCAACCGTATCGTTTCTCTCAACTTTATGGCCGACGCCTTTAAATCCGACCTCCTAAAATCTGGCGGTAAGATTCCTGACGGGCACTACGAGGAAGAGTCCATGAAGAAAACCGTTGTACCCTTTCGGAACGGAATCTTTCTCTCCATGGGTACAGGCTTTGCGGAAAGCTTAGGTGCGGATGCCATCGCCATTGCAGCTCACGCGGGCGATCACACGATCTATCCCGACTGCCGTGAAGACTTTCTCGGCCCTATGGCCCAGGCCATGGAGTCAGGAACCTACGCCCGCATCAAACTCCTTCGCCCGTTTGTCTCTATGGACAAGACCGCCATTGTGCGGCGTGGGATAGAGTTAAAGGTCGACTACGCACGGACGTGGTCCTGTTACAAAGGCGGCCTTTTTCACTGCGGAACCTGCGGAACCTGCATCGAACGCCGGGAAGCTTTCCTCAAAGCCAACGTGGCGGACCCTACGCAGTACATGACTACTCCCGCCATTCCACCTAAACCTGCCCCCAAACCTTGATGCGAATCGCGGAAATCTTCCACTCGATTCAAGGAGAGGGCCTCCTGGCCGGAGTTTCCTCCATCTTTATCCGTACTTCCGGCTGCAACCTGCGCTGTCACTGGTGCGACACTCCCTACGCTTCTTGGAAACCAGAGGGACCAGAGATGTCTATTGAAGAGATTCTTAAAAAGATCTCGAAGTGGAACTGTAATCACATCGTCCTCACTGGAGGAGAGCCCATGATTGCCCCCGATCTCCCCGAACTTGCGAACGCTCTAAAAAAACAGAAAAAGCACATCACCATCGAAACCGCCGGCACTATTCCTCCCAACGGCATCCCCTGCGATTTGGCCTCAATCAGCCCCAAGCTATCCAACTCCACCCCTCCCCCCGAGCGGGACCCAGCTTGGGCCAAAAAACACGAAGCCACCCGCCTACAACCCGAAGTGATTTCCGAATGGATTCGAAAATATCCGTTTCAATTAAAATTCGTTGTCTCATCCGAAAACGATCTGGCCGAAATCAAATCTCTCCTTCTGAAGCTTCCCAAAATCTCCGCCGATCTCGTCCTCCTCATGCCTGAAGGCGTCGACACTCAAACCCTTGCCTCACGCTCCCCGTGGCTTGTCGATATCTGCAAACGAGAAGGCTTCCGTTTCTGCCCCCGCTTGCACATAGATCTCTTCGGTCACAAGCGCGGAACTTAAGCTAAAACCCTTCGTAGTCTTGGCGAAGTAGGGCAGATTGAGCTTTTTGGCCATACGCGTGGGACGTAACCCAGCAATGGTAGGGACGACCGTCTCGGTCGTCCGATGGAGATTTTAAGTCGCCCACTCCATTCAACATCAAAAAAAACTAGAAACATAAAATGGCTTCCCCCACACAAAATGCATTACGCTATTTTCACAATCCGCCCGCTCTGGCTACCCGTTTCCGCCGCAACCAGCTCCATAATAGGAGCAACCACCTCCTCAGCCTTCTTGCCACCCTTATGCATCTCGGTATCTAGAAACGGCGGTTCCACCGCGTTGATGATTACATCGACCCCTTTCAACTCATAGCCCACCGCCTTAGTCAACGAATCCAAAGCACACTTCGAGGCGCAATAGGCCGATGCCTTTGGCAAATGTTTGATCGGGGCACTGATGTTCAAAATCCGCCCAAATCCACGCTGAATCATCCCTGGCAAAATCGCCCGAATCATCAAATACGGTCCCCGCACATTGGTGGCCATAATCCTGTCCCACTCCTCCACAGGCAAATCCTGCACCGCCTTCAATCCAGTAATAATCCCCGCATTGTTGATTAAGATTTCAATCGGCCCTACCTTCGCGGCCAACTTCAATCCCTTTTCAATAGACTTTCCGTCCGTTACATCCATCTCGACTGCCGTGCCCAGGCCTCCGGCCTTCGTCACCTCATCCGCTGTTTGCTGAATCCTCTCCTTTCGCCGGCCCGCACAAATCACCTTCGCCCCACCCTGCCCCGCCGCCAAAGCCAAGGCCTTTCCTAGCCCAGACCCTGCCCCTGTAATCAGTATAACTTTATCTTTAATTTCCATATTTTTATCCTCCAATCAGTGCGGTGACCTTTGCCGTCGCCTGGTCCAAGACTTCACCAGGCACTTTAGCGATAAAAGCAGCTTGGCGATCTCTCCAATCTAAGCAGCGAAGCTGATCGCTCAGTACAAATCCTTGTATTTTAAGGCCTGCCGGAAGACTACACTCAAATGGATACCCCTTTCCTTGACTGGTGATCGGACAGATCAACGCCAGACCCGTCTTTCGATTATAGGAACCTGGGCTTAGCACCAGACCGGGCCGATGCCCCGACTGTTCCCGCCCTGCCTGTGGATTGAAATTCAGCCAGACCGCATCTCCTCGCTCGGGAACGTAGCGACCTGTCCTCACCACACCTCATTTCCTCGAGAAGCGCCCCAGTCGATCTCCTGGTGGATTTGGCTCGTTTTGATATTCCGAATCAGATCTTTAGCCCGATAAAGAGGCTTAGCCGCCTGAATGGTCAGTTTGTTATTCGACAGGGAAAGACGTAACGGATCCCCTTGCCGCACCTTGATCTGCCGGACGAACCCTGCCGGAATCCGCAAAGCCAAACTGTTGCCCCACTTTTGTAAAGCTACCTGCATGTATCTACAATGTATCCTTTGCTTGGTTTGTCAACGCCCTCTACTATTTCCCCAACCCATCCTCTCTTTTCTTAGCCTTACCCCCCTAGCGAGTAAAAGCAAGGAAGGGCCAGGTCCAGCGAGTTAAGCAAAAACTAGTTTCCCTTTTGGATTCGGGATCTCTCTGCCTTGGCTCCTCGCTGTTTCCAACCAAAGCGACACCGCCTGCTCTGCACTTTCTAAAGCCCCTCGCTTGGTTGATCCGTGCGCTTTGCATCCAGCCAACTCAGGGACTTCCACAACAAAAATTCCATCCGCTTGGTCCCAGTAAATGATCGATTCGTACTTATTTTCACTCATTGGCGGCCTCCTTGGGTTGATCGATTTGATACTGAATGAGAAATATCACGAATTTGATGCACTTGATAGCGTTTCGCCGTGGAGCCGTCAGATTGGAGATTGATTAAGACATCGATCCCATTTTTGGCAAACAGGTTATGGCTTCCCAGAGTCCGCAGATCAAAACCACATCTTTGGAGATAGTTAACCAATTCCGCAAAATCAATATTACCGTCGCACTGACCAGACAGAATCTTGGAGCGGAATTTTTCCCACTTACTCACTTTTCTGCTCCCCGCCACTTGCAGGGACAACCGCGTTTGTTTCAGAAGTCGGTTGTGGAGGAGTCACCGCAACTCGCGGATACGGCCACAAAACAAATTCACTTCGGTCAAACCACGTTCCAGACGGCATAATCAGTGCCGACCCTGCCCACTCCGCCCCTATCTTGGACCGCACCGGAAAATACCCAGTCGTTCCTAATAAAGCCGCCTGTTGAGGTGCCGCTAAAAGAAACTCTAAAAATCGAAATGCCATCTCTTTTCTTGAGGAATCCTCCCTCACCCCCATTACCTCGAAATCCACCACCGTCCCCGTTCCCGAAACCGACCAGCGAATCAATCCCCCACCTGCCTGCGGCTCTAGTACTAACCGCCACGACGGAAGATACGTCAACTGGATCCTCCCATCTCTCAACCCCTCCCAACACTCAACTTCTGAACCCAACCGCCCGGCCAAGGCCGCTTCCGCCTGCTGTCGCGCCATCTGCTGGACTCCTTCCCCGCCCAGATTGATCGGCTTTCCCTGAGATTTTAACCAGATCGCCCCCAGCAAATCGGCGTCATTGGGAAATAAACTTTGCGGTTCACTCCACCATCGTGCTGGGGCAGCCAAGGCCACCTTGTGGGGCGTCCCTGGGGCAACTTTTTTCATAAAGAACCAAGGGCTTACTCTCCAAGGCCGGCTTTTAACCCCCGTGGGGTCGAAAGCTTGTCCTTGGAATACAGGATTGATTCCGTCCAGAGGCACCCGTCCTGTAAGATCAGCCCAAGAAAATATCTGGCTCAAAGGTTGGAAAGTCCGTGCCTTGATCAAGTACACATCTCCGTCCGACGGCCATGATCCGTCTGAACCCCTTTCTAAAACCCGTAAATCTATCTTTGGGTTTCCCACCCCACTCGAAAAGGTATCCAGCCACAAAGCAGGGATCGCAGGTCCCTCCTGATAAACAACTAGTTTGGATGGAAGCTGAAAAATCGACGGAGCCGATGGTGCCGGCAAACGTTCAGGCTCCCCTCCATCCGATGCAAATTTTTGGCCTAGCCCGAAACCGATAGCGAGTGCCACTAGTAGCCCCAGCCCAATCAGCCCAGGGGTACGCGACTCAGGCCTATTTTCTGTTGGTTCCACGGCAACTACCTTCTCTGAAAAGTTGTTTGTGGGAAAGCCACAAGGTTGTCTCAATCAGCACTTCTGCCCATAATCTCGGGGTGGAAAAATCTGCTCAAAAGATCGAACTTTGGATGGAGCAACTGAGGCGGATGCGCGAGATGCAATACGCCTACCACAAAAAGTTCTTCCACGGTCTCTACCTCTTTCTCGTTCTCGTGATCGGCTGCCTTCTTTGGGACAGCCCCGTGTCCCTCGCCCTTGTTCCCCTGCTCGTTATCACCGCTGGAACCCAGTCCTGTTTTTATCTCCACTTTGTCGACTTCGCCCGCATCCACGCCCGCTTTGTCGAACAGCGCCTCAACAAAGTTTTAGGCAAAGACACTTTGATCGGCTCCGAAATCGAGGATCTCTACTTCTATCCTATCGATGCCCCCAAGATCGGCGGCTTTGTTCCCTCTGCCCCGCTCCGCTTCTTTAGCTTCTTTACCCTACACTGGACTCTCCTCTGGCTTGGCCTAGCCGCCTTTGCTCTCTGGCGCCTTCTCCCCATGATGGGTCCCTGTGGCCACCATTACCTTATTCTACTCGGCATCTGGGGCGGTCTAAACTTTATCTACCTCGCCTGGTTTTTTTATAAGGCTCGGGATCGTCACGCGATGGCCTCTTATCTGAAAAAGAGTTCATAACTATTTATGTCGGCTTGCGATATCTCCATCGTCACGCCGGTCTTTAATTCAGTCCGTTGGATCGAGCTCTGTCTCCAGTCGGTTCGTTACGCCCTCCAAGGACAAAGTTACGAACATATCGTAGTGGATGGGGGTAGTACCGATGGAACTTTGGAATGCCTGAAGCAGCAGAAAGATATCTGCCTCATTCCAGGGCCAGACAAGGGAATGTACGACGCCCTGAACAAAGGCATGGCTGCCGCACGAGGTCGTGTGCTTGGACACTTAAATGCTGACGAGCAGTACAACCGAGCGGGCCTAGCCCAAGGCCTTCAAAAACTTGATCAAACTGGGGCCGACGCCGTGTTCGGACCCACCATTATGTTGGATGGACAACTCAACTTCCTCTACCTCTTCAACCAGATCACAGTTCCTCGACCCATCGATGCCGATTGGCACATGCCTGTCCAAACCTGCTCGTTCCTATTTCGTCGTCAAATCTGGGAACGTTGCCCCTACCCCTCCGAATATCGCGTCGTCGGGGATCACGTCTGGTTCCGCAGTCAGATGAAGCTTGGCCTCAAGCTTGTTTCCGTCCGGAAGCCCATCGGACTTTTCACCTGGCACCAAGACGACATCGCCAAACGACTCGGCTCTCATGGAGAAAGCGCCTTGGCCAACTTAGACCGCAAAACGCTTCGAATGCGCGCCGCCAAAGCATGGTTCCGGATCAAGCACATCCTGGAAGGCGGCCTCATTCCCCCTTGCAAACTCCGATTTGAACTCTTTAGCGACGAGTCCCCAAGCAAGACCCAGCTTGTTTCATTTCCGCGCTTGGGTCTTTGATTCGCCCGCACCATCTTTGGGCAGGAGGATTCCTCCTTCAGGCCGCAGGAGAGCCTCCGCTACTAATCGATGGCCTTCTTCGTTCCAATGCGCGTCGTTCTTCCAGTAGTACTTCTGAATAATTTCTTCTGCCGGCGCCTGGTTTACAAAAACAGGAAATAGGCTGATGAATTGCACTCCGTTTTCCTTGGCCCAACTCGCCCACTCTGTCTCCGCTCGGGAGGGTTGACTGCCTGCCTTCACCTGTTGAGGCCATGGATACACCACTAAGGTCAATGGCACATTGCGGGCCTTAACATCCAAGGCCAGACGAGTCATTTCAGCCTTAATCTTGACCAGGCCTTTCTCCACCAGATCTTGGTGCTGCCCGCGGTAATCCGGCCAATTATAAGCCCAATCGGGGATGGCATCGTATTCCGTGACCCCAGTGGAGCTGGCGTGACGCCGCCACTGCAGACGAACATTCCGAACAATCGCACCAAGGATCACAAAGTTTTTCTCTACATGGTTTTCCAACCACCCGCAGACCTCATCCGCACGACGAAGCCGCCCTGCCTTTTCATGAAATGGCCCGTAAGGAATCTCCCGCACCTTGCCCTCGCGATCCTCTTCATAATAAAAGATGTCTTTGAGATCGGAGATATCGAGACACAGAACCACCCTGTCCACGCGAAGCCCCCTCTCCCCAAGGAGTTGCCGGAGCTTTATGCGCTCGGTGATGGGGCAATAAGATGCAACCCCAGCATTCAGAACCTCAATGTTATGGGATTTCATTTCTTCAGCCACCCGACCAACAAAAGTCTTATTCCAGGGAATGGGCCCTCCCTCGGTGAAGGAATCCCCGATAAAAAGAATCCGTGGATGATCTGCCTCCAGGGAAACTTCCCTGATTTTTTCGTCCCTCAACCCCAAAGAGTTACTGAAATACTTTGCGGAATAAGGTCCGTAGGTATCCACCCCCTCCGAATTCGGTTTGATCCCGTGGTGGAAATTTTCATCTTTTTGTCTTAAGGGATGAACATCCAGGAACGGCTTCTTCCAAACTTTTAAATAAATTTGCCGAACGCCAAAATCCAAACCCAGGGCAAGTCCCAGTCCAATTAAAACGGCGACTATCTTAAACCATCTGGAGCGGGGAGATTCAGGCATTCCAATAAAAGAAGATTAGAACAGCGTGTAAATAAAAGGCGCTGCCCCCGTGCCGCCAGCCAGCAGGAGAACGCCCATCAAAAGAAACGCCAAGAGAATTGGCAGAAGCCACCACTTCTTATTTTCCTTAAGAAAAATCCAGAATTCAGAGAAAAATCCTCCTTCGGCCTTGGCTGCTTGTTCTTCGAAATCCGATGAGCTCTTTTGGTTCATCAACTTTGCCGAAGATAGCTTTCAGGATCTGTTTTGCCAGTCGGACTTTTCCAGGTGGATTGTCCTGTGGGGAACTTGATGCCAAGCGAGTCATGACCGGTGGCCCTCAAAGCCAAACCGATGGGAGTAACCACCCCGAAGTAAATGAAGCCCAAAAGCAGGTGCGAAACCACCCAGCCAATTGGATAGGTCAAAAGAATCAGGCCGACAAATACGGGGCGAATGATTGGGGGGAAGATCAGACCAGCAATGGAAATGGCGCCTGCAACGATCCACCCCATCTCGACGTCATGCCAATGGCCCGTCTTTCGGGCAATTGACCAACCCACTAAGGCACAGAAGGCCGGAAACCAGATTCCGGCAAATTGCCGAAGCTGTTTTCGCTCGGGATTCCACTGAATGCTTATCACTTGGATGCTCCCATGATGAAATCATCCTGATTCATGTTTGATGAAGATAAAGGCATCGGATTCATCTAATCTAATTCAAAGCCTTTCAAATAGTCGGCACGGGCGGAAGTGCTGGCGGCTTCGTTCTCTTTCTTGAGCAGAAGAAAGTTTCCAATTACAAGCGCGTCCATGTCGGTATTCAGGAAGCAGCGGTAGGCCTCCCCTGCAGTACAGACGATCGGCTCCCCCCTCACATTAAAACTCGTATTGATGATGACTGGAGATCCTGTCTTTCTTTCAAATGCCTCTAAGAGCTTCCGATACCGCGTTCCCGGCCCTACCGTCTGCATTCGCGCCGAATAATCCACATGTGTGATGGCCGGCAAACTGGATCTCCTCTCCTTCACCCGATCCAGACCCGTCTTTCCGTTGCTGGAGGACTTTTCTCTGTGTTTCTCCAAAACCGGTGCAACCACCAACATGTAGGGGCTGCGATGTTTGCGTTCAATTTGGAACCAGTCCGCTGCCTTCTCCTCCATCACGGAAGGCGCAAAAGGACGAAAAGACTCCCGAAACTTGATCTTCACATTCATCTGCGTCTGCATCTTTTCGCTTCGGGCATCTCCTAAAATGCTTCTGGCACCCAGAGCCCGCGGTCCAAACTCCATTCTTCCATTTACCCATCCCACCACTTTCTCAGAGGCAATCAGGCCAGCCACTTCTTCACATAGATTCGTCTCGTCCGGGATATGACGGAACTTCGCCCCCTCCTTTTCAAGGAAAGCTCGGGTGGACTGATCCTCCGGCTCCGGTCCCAGATAAGATCCTTGCATGGAATCCTCCGCCTTCGCAGTGCGCGGCTTTTCGAGGAGTTGATGCCAGGTAAAGAGTGCGGCTCCCAGGGCTCCCCCAGCGTCTCCCGATGCAGGCTGAACCCATATATCCTCAAAGGGCCCCTCTCGTAAAAGCTTTCCGTTCCCCACGCAGTTAAGGGCCACGCCACCCGCCAGACAAAGATGCTTCATTCCCGTCAATTGATGCGCGTGCCGAGCCATCTTCAATATGATCTCCTCAGTGACCACTTGGATCGAGGCGGCCAAATCCATCTCCCTTTTGCCAATCGGAGACTCCTTTTTTCGGGGCGACCCGCCAAAAAGCCCATCAAACTTTTTGGACGTCATCGTCAGTCCTCCTGCATAGTTGAAGTAGGATTGATCCATCCAAATCGAGCCATCATCAAAAATCTTCACTAAGTGCTTTCGAATCAGGTCTGCATAGACCGGATCCCCATAAGGGGCTAACCCCATCAGCTTGTATTCACCGGAATTGACCTTGAAGCCACAGAAGTAGGTGAAGGCAGAATAAAGAAGCCCCAGAGAATGTGGAAAATGAAGTTCCTTGAGCAATTCAATCCGATTCCCCCGCCCCACCCCAATACTGGCTGTTGCCCACTCCCCCGCCCCATCCATCGTCAGGATGGCAGCCTCCTGAAACGGTGAAGGAAAGAAGGCACTCGCAGCATGCGACTCGTGGTGGCTTGGGTAAACAAACGCTTTTTTATAACCAGGCAGTTGATCCCGCATCCTCTTTGCTAAAAATAGTTTGTCCTTCAACCAGACCGGAATGGCCCGCAAAAACGAAGGGAAACCAGCAGGCGCCAGCGCAAGATACGTCTCCAGCAATCGGTCAAATTTCCGCAGCGGCTTTTCGTAAAAGGCGACATAGTCCAGATCTGCTGCCTTGATCCCGGCCTCTTTCAAACAGTATTCGACCGCCTTCGCCGGAAAGGCCTCATCATGCTTCTTGCGAGTGAATCTCTCCTCTTGAGCCGCCGCAACAATCTTTCCATCCGCCACCAGTGCGGCTGCGGAATCATGATAAAAAGCGGAAATGCCCAAAACTTTCATGACCACTTATCTAGATGCTTTTTCTCGTTAAGGAGATGCTAATTTTTCCATAATCCGGGGCACGAGAGCCTTGGCCACGAGGTTATTACCCTCGTTATTCCAATGAAAATCTCCCGGAATGAAATACTTTCTGTAGGTCTCTTCGGGCCGTGTG
>Ga0214917_10006283_pt1 | contig 12386 bp, 10 predicted proteins | sample LL_1208_BB_MetaG_FD_177983 | JGI IMG/M metagenome (GOLD analysis project Ga0214917, IMG submission 177983) | Freshwater microbial communities from Lake Lanier, Atlanta, Georgia, United States - LL_1208_BB | ecosystem: Environmental > Aquatic > Freshwater > Lake | place: USA: Georgia | collected...
ACAGACGAAGAACCAGAGACCGCTTTCAACATCAATATATTCTTTTTGAAGCAAACAAATTTTTTGTTCACTAAATCATATCTCGGAATATGCCAAGCCCTTTAGGCTTGGTCGCTCACTACTATGGTCTCACAACGATTAATTTTTCTTCGTTGTACAAACGACTTTCCTGTGCGCTTTTTTCCCTCTTATTTTTTCTTAGATAAATGAATTTTGTGATTCAAGTTCTTTCAATATCAGTTGGTGCTTTTGCAACACGAGTAAATTTTTATAACGGTGAGTATTTGTTTACAACCCGAACCAATTCAACGGCGCCTATCACCTGGGATCCTTCCCATACATTTGGTCTCAATATATCCCCAAGGTCTCCTGTATGGACCCGCTATTCATCGTTCTCTATTATAACTAACGGTGAGGAATCTGGTCATGTTTTTGCAAATCGTACTTTGGATCAATTCTCTCGCGACCATTGTCTGGATGATTCCGTTTTGAGACTGCCTATTCGTATTGGATACTTTGAGGATCAATTGGCGACCAACATACGAGTGCAGCATTATCAGTTCTCTCTGGAGGGTCAAGGTATACCAATGGATTCCCGCAAGTTCTTTTCTTCTCCTACTGCAACAGATTCTGGTGTATATCTCGTCGATGGTGAATATGCTTTGGATGTTCCCATTGAAGTCATGCACGAGCTTGAGAGTAGGGTTTCAGTTGTTGAATATGGAGAGAATGATAAGGAATATATCCGATTTGGAAATTGCGCAGCTGTACGACGCGAACTCCCAACTATAGTGGTTTCGTTGTCTTCGGGTACGAATTCAAAGATGGAGATTCGGTTCGCCCCTGAAGAGTACACAGCATTCGTCAATGAGCAAGATGATGTTTGCGATATGCTCCTGGAAGGTCCGTCGTATGGCGGAGAGAACGAGGATGTCTTTTTGATCAACATATTCTACCTCAAGCACACAAATTTCTGGTTCTCAAAGTCACATTTTGGAATATGCCAAGCCCTTTAGGCCTAGTCGCTCACTACTATGGTCTCACAATGATGACTTTTTCTTCGTTGTATGAAATATTGTTATCGCTTTGTTCTTTACAGTAAATGAGGATATCCGTACAAACCTGGGCTAGGAATCACATTCATACTTGACTAGTAAACTATCCATGCTGGCCTGATGCTCCCCGAGAAGGCATTCAGTGTACTTATGAAAGTCTTCATTGGAACATCTGAAGCGTTCATTGAGTTCAATTCGGGCCGTCATTAAATCCTTGTGTGGTTTAACGTAATTGGAAATGAGTCGTATCATCATTTCGGCACCACTTGGGTTGAATTTGAGTTTCTCAAAGATGACGTCAAATTCGTACGGGGAAAACTGGGAGCGGATTTCCGGGGGAAGTTGGTTCTGGAATTTTGGGCGACTTCCCGGAACACGTTTCGCTGGCGGCCCACCGCCACCGCCCGGAAAATAGCGGTAATACGATTCCGAGAATGTTAGGAGTCGGTTGGATAAGAGGAAGGTACACACATCGTTGAATTTGGATTGAAGGATTGGGATCTCTGCTGAAACTGTCTCTTTAATCTCAGCCAATGTTTTACCCGCAAACATATTGATCAGTCTGAAGTAGACAGTACGCGCAGACGTCATTGACCGAATATTGTACCTGGAGGCAAAAGCAGCGAGGACATCAGAGGGCGGAGAGACGCAATCGAGCTGGGGATTCAAAATCAAAACTGTTCTCTTGTTGAGAGTAGGTACAATGCGAGCCTTCTTCCAATACACAAGATGCTGTGATATTCGCTGGATAGTACTAACAGGAAGTCCAAGCTCAATCATATGTTCCTTGATCGTTTTGGTAGGATCTGCGGCATCAATTAGACGACGAACGTTTGAGGCAGTGTCAACAGGGAGTTTGGTCTGGAGAAGGTCCGCGTCGCAAGTTAGGAAAAGTGACTGGTATCCCTGAGGCGGTTGCGGGGCTGACGAGAACGGAATCACACCAATATGCGTAAGAATCGAATCATTCACATATAAAGATATACCTTTTTCAGGAGAAGAGAGACCAGTGTAAGCATCTGATAGTATCTGATACAAATTGGTCTTTGAGATCAAGCCCGGTTCAGATAGTTGAGAGACTTGCCGGGATAGATAGAAACAACGGTCTTCTTCTTGAATTATCGCTCTACTAAGCGTTGAAATACACTGCCAATACAACTCTGCTTGATCATCCTTGACTTTGCGAGAGTCGAGCACAAAGACAATATTAAAAGCGGTCACAAGCGATATCGGTTCGCCGGGAACGTCGTTATCTTCTGCAGGTTTCACGGCTGGTTGCGATACACAGTCACAGGGGAACGATACAAAACGGAGGTTCAGTTCATCATTCGATTGCTGAAGTTCATGTTCGTAAGCACAACGATCGCGAATAGATGGACCGCACGTTTCAATTTCAAAGTCGAGTTTCCTATTCATCAGCCAGGATGCTGGCATGACGAATTTGGCGAACTCAACATAACCTATACCGAAAACGGATGTTGGATATTCAGCCACTTTGATCCCAGTCTGGAGAGCAACTTGTGCCTGACTGGAAGCTTGTCTCACAACCAGAACAATTCCAAGAAAAGAGTCATCCATCATGGAAACACAACTGCATGAGAGAGTGTACGGATGGGGTTGTAAAAAATTCGTGTCGGATGGTGGGTGAGGGTTTCTTTCTTATATGGTTGATTGCATCTTTGTCTGTCGCGGATGAATGTGCTGATTTCTGTGTCTCGAGGTTAGATTCATCGCGATGCTCCGATTCTATCTCTTGCGAAGATGGTTTCTGTGTGGGTATCACGTGGACCAATAGAGAGGCCGGTATGATCGGTATATCGAATTCAACCTCGGTTTTAGATGACCGGATCTCATGTCATATCGCACTTACATTGATGGTGATAAATCCCGAGGATTACTCGACAGTGGCAACATCCATAACGCCCCCTCCAACCTTGCCCTCGACCGTTTCACCCTCTACCTCTGCGCCCGAATCATCGCAAGCGGCGTCAGGTAATGTATTTCAAAAGATATTGCAGTCTGTCGCAACTTATCTTGCTTTTGCTTTCTCTGGGGGACCCTCTGTGTCAAATCCCGTTGAGGGCGACTCAATGTCGATTTTTTCAACCCGAATTGAGGTTCATTACAAACCCGAGCTCACTGACTACCGGCCACGAATCAACGTTACGTTCCTCTACGAGCGCGAACTGAAACAGCGTTCCGTTATGCTCGACACTGCTAGTGATTTGTACGCTTTGCCTCTTGGCTCTGCTCTGACCGCCCGATCACCTTGCGTTGACGGGTATTTCTTATCAGAGGATGCGTCTAGTGTACCTCAGGTAGGGTCAGTGCGATTCGGTACCGGTTCATATGCGGTGGATCTCCCAATCACGCGTCGAGTAGACGAAGTTGCTCTACTCTCAGAGGTCCCAGGAGATGTAGGTTTCACTGTACCGGTTCAGCTGAGTTTAACAAGCCAATTTGCAACTATGTTTTGCATGTCTAATCCTGGAATTGATGGCGGACTTTTTGGTGCGAGCTTCGCATCTTCCTTTTCCAAACATGTTGATAATTTTTCCCTCATTCCGGGCCCATTCTCTAGCGATTCGTCCAACGGGATGATAATTATTAATGATGAGAAAACGTCCGAATCGTATTGCACCAATGGCGATACATTTCATTTTTTTCCTCTTAATTCTAAATTCCCACTTTTATGGGCTATTGACGGTGTTATTTCCGTTAACAACGTTCCAGCGTCGCGTGTGTCGTTTGTTCTCGATACCGGTGCGTCGAATGTATATGTCACAAAGGAAGTTTATCGGCAGATCACGGACAAGATCCAAGACACGGGCTCATCAGTGAAAATGAATTTTATGGGAGCAACAGTGGTTACTGAATGTTTTAGAAACTATAACCGTTTTCCAATTGTCCGGTTTCGATTCTCAGAGACGATATTCATGGAACTCGGACCGATGGAGTATTTGAAGAATTTCAGTGTCAATAGCCAAATATGTGAGTTAGATCTCGCGTATTCAGCTATTCATGATCGGGAGGATGTACGTCTCATGGGTATGAGATTTCTCGATAATTTTGTCACACTCTTCGATCGCAAAAATGCACGCATCGGATTGTGCAATTATCAGTAATATGTATAGACAAGCTTTGGGACCATATCCATACCATACAATTGACAATTCTTAAAATACAAATGATTCAGCATGCACTCCGCATAAAAACCTCTGTTGGGGTATATGTCACGCCACGCAGCCAATTGCCGCCTAAATATGTGAAACCCCGAGGAAGAAGGTGGTTTCAGTTCTGAGATCCCTCGTAATCAGTATCGACACTAAATATGAATTTTAAACAAACGCCGATTGCTGATTTTTTTAAATGTCTCCTTCATTTAATGTCTCCGGTGTGGTGTCTCTGATCATTACTATGTTCATAGCTATTAATGCTCTTTATTTCAACTGTTGTTCTGTTCGCTTGTTCACTTGATCTGGGGGATGCGTCACCGTTCGTTGTCCCACTCAGATATTCTGACGTCTCGAACGTACCACAGGTAATTGTTTCGGTTGCGTACCAGGCCGATATATCTGGGAAACCATTCTATCTAACTATGGCGGATCAGTCTTTGATTGAGGCTGCACCTCGCAGGGAACACAACGGTTTTATTTCTCGTGGTTACGTTCAGTTTCCTGAGACGATGAACGAACGTCCCCTCGCATACATCGATCCGCGAATCGTTGTACACCAGGCAGGTGCTGGCTGGTATCTTGGAGTGGGTCCGGAGAGTGAACTCGTTCGTCTCCACGATTCCATAAGTATTATCCGTCGTTTCGATGAGGAAACATTTGAGCGAAGAGACGAAATGGTTGTCGGTCTTGGACTTGATGCATTTGTTGATTTGTGCAAATCACCATTGATGAGGATTGAGAATATTCATCATGCAGATTTCCCTGGAACAGCGACAACTCCAGCCATGATTACGTTTCGGACTGTCACATCCGCTCATGGCGGCGCAGAAGATGAATATACGCCTTCTCATATTTCTCTTCAGGGATATGAAAAGGTGAGATTCAGTCGATACTTTGCTGATCGAATTGGTCTTTATATAAGAGAGCTTGGAGGTGTTGAGACACCTCATCCACTAACATTCTCTGAATGTGATTGGGATTCGGCAGCCAAACTCCCATTCGTTCGAATCGATCTTCGGGACGTGACTGGGAATTCTGTATCGGTTAACTTCATCCCCGATGATTATATGAGAATTGACGAGATTTCTCGCACATGTACAGTATTAGCCTTTTCCGATGATCGGGATATGCTCGCTATCAACCCACTATTGTTTCCTGAAATGAATGTCAGGATCACCAAATCTCGCATCGGTTTTTGTAAATCAGTATAGACAAACTCTTACAGTTTAATATGTAACATTTTTTATGACGAATCTCTTTTTATTTTTTCTAGCTTATCTCATGATTAATCGCATTATCTCACCTGTTTCCCTTTTTGTATCTGCTATTGAATGTTCACAAACAGAAATAACCGATGTTCGATTTATTAGAGATACACTCACTGGTTCTCAAACAGTTGAGCTTGGGTTCCCTGGTCTTGATCAACATGTTTTTGTATCTGTTGGAAGACCAGCTGTATCTGCCACATCCACCATATCAACAATTACCACAACCCCAACCGCGGACCCAACCACTATAACTCAGTATACAACCGCTACCACTACAACTGAGTATAGGACTGCGACTACAACTGATACTTCACCCACGTCATATATTGAGCGGGATTATTGTAGCGTTGTTTGCCGAAGGTTTAGCCAGTCTGTCGATCGAACACTGGAAAGCGATTTATGCGGGCCCGCACAAAGTTATTGCGAATCAGGATTTTGTACACATTTATACCTGGTACCTTTGGATGATGGTTCAGGTCGCCAAGGTCTCATCAACTCGGAAATTGAATCCGATCTGACCGATGAGGAAATGTCGAATCCTCTTCCTTGTTATCGCGCTCTCGAGGTGGTAACTGTGTCCACGACCGAGCTTACCACTGAGCCTAACACCGAGCCTACCACTGAGGTTACCACCGCCATGTCATCTACCGAGGCGACCACTGCATTTACCGAGGCGACAACTAGGTTAACCACCGCGATGTCATTTACCGAGGCGACCACTGAGGTTTACACCCAGTTTCGCGAACTCGTGTCGTATGCGGAATTCTTCCTGCACCAATAACACTTTAACACGTTTTTACAGTCAATTTTTCAATATTTAAGACTTTTTCATTTCCCACCTTTTACCTAGTTTACCATGCCAATATTGCTCACGTTGATTGCGCTTTTGAATGTCGATTCCTTGCTTTCATCAGTTGCTTGTAGGGAGTTGTGTGCCATCAGAGCACCTCGAGGAGATTGCGATCGTGCATCAATTGTTTGCAATCAGGAAGGATTTTGTTCACATTTGTTTTTTCGCAATTCAGGTAATGATAATATGCGAGTATGTGTTGAAAGTGTTTCGGTTGATTGTCCGCTTGGTTCACCTGTGTCATGTGCTGAGGCTGAGAATCTTGCGCCACCACCACCATTCATCCTCGCCCCCCTTGAAGACAATGGAGATAATGTCCCGGCGGATATTTCTCTGCCGCCTCCTTCAGTGGCAAGCGCAGCAGGTGTTGGTTCGGACAATGTATCACCACACTGGATAGAGAATGAGAGGGATGATTTGTCAAGACAACGAACGATTGCTTCAAACGAGTTTTCCTCTACGCAACTGATGTATAGGTATCCCCGAATCGAAATTTTCAACCGTATGGATTGCCATGGAATACCTGTGAATTTGGGCAGAATGATTGTTGATACATCAGGTTCAGGAATGATCGAGGTGGATACTAGACAGATTGGTCGATTCATTCCACATGGTTCATCTGGACTTTTCCGGATATGGACTCGGCGAGATGATGAAGACATTGTCATGTTCCCATCTCGTATTGAACCAATCAATGGAAATGTGGGAAGAGTATATTGTGGGCGATTATCGATTTGTTCGTTTTCGCTCCTTCCGTTTATGATTATGCCACCAATTCGCAGAAATTATCCGTCTTTTATCGCTCTTGGAACGGATTGGACTAGGGATGAATTTTGTGTCCAAAACTCTTATTCAAGTGTACATGTACTTGAGACTGCTCATTCCAATCAATGGATCGTTTCAGGGGGTATGGATTCAGTCGGGCAGGAGACATTATATACTCGCGCCCCAACTCCGTTCTCAATCGATACAGCTTCTCTGTACGATTATATCCCACCCGCTCTCTATTATGAGTTTATGGTATCGGTTCGAAGTTGTGGTTGCGAAATTTTGTATTTTGATTATGAGGTGGCACGCAATTGTCCCTTGTCATGTCTGCCGACAATCCGATTGAGACTGTGGAATAATGCAACAGCTGCCGTTGAAATTCAATTGCTTGGTGAGGACTATACCCAACCACACCCCGACGGTGGTTTTAAGCTATATGTCCGACCGCAATCAGCACTTGGCCAGTTCCCATCCATTGGTATGAATATCCTCCAAAACACTGTGGTTATTTTTGAAAACCAAGATTAGATCGGCTTTTGTGATCCTTTATAGGAATAATAAAGAGATTTTATTTATTCATTTCTGAACCCTTTTTTCCTTCCCATACCTAGTAAGAAACATGTTCCTTTATATTGTTTTATTCGTTATGGGTGTGGTTCATGTTGGTGAATGTGCTTCGCCAACTAGAGACATCAACACGCCAGATCCTGCTCGTTATCATTTTGGAACCATCCCAGATTTCATTGGTGGAGGTGTGGGTTTCGTCATGGAGAGAGCAGTAGCTAACAGCACAACCACAATCGCCCCAACTTCTCGATCTGGTAGCTCAATTGAACCGATTCGTACGAGGTCTTTCAACACACCAGATCCTGCTCGTTCTCATTTTGGAACTATCCCAGATTTCATTGGTGGAGGTGTAGGGTTCGTCATGGAGACGCCTGTAGCTATCAATCCCAACGAATCAGGGAACATCAGCTTAACCACAATTTCACCAATTTCGACTATCGTGTAGATTGATATTGGTCTAGTCGTTTTGTACAGACTCGACAAACTCAAAGTGTTTTCATGCTTTTGTTTTGTACCTTTGAATTACCCTCCCAGTATTTTCGACGATTATGCGCACACTGTTTTCATGCACTCTAGTCGGTATTGTCTATGCGTCATCCGCGAGCTGGACATTTGACGATATGAGATTATCCAATGGTGGTGATCCGGCGAGGATTGGTGGTCAAATCGACGGTCAACTTAGCGTTCCGTTTATTGGAATACGATTTGTATCTCCAGCGGCCGCAGCGATTGTTGGTAATCAAACATCGGCTGCTTTGAATCTGGATCATCTGGATCAATTTGAAATTGACACCATCGCCGGAGACACCGTCCTAGCGTTTCATCGATCATATAGAACACGACAGTATTTGGTTCAACCCGATGCGAGCTTGATTTGTGCAATACCGGCAATATCTAATCCCCCAGAAGACAACAACTTGCTCAATCGAATCGTTTCTGTTCGTTTCACGACAGAGCGGAATTGGGAGCCACATCCAGGGCTTCCATCGAGAGGTGTTTTGAGAATAGGCAATTCGTTTGGTAGTAATTTCCTCATGATCCCTAGCGCAGATGGTGGTCATCCCAACATTCATCTATATACCAATAACTTGAATGAATATTGCAGCCATTCACCCGCGTATGTTGATGTTTCCCAAGACGAGGGATTTGTTGTCCGATTGACGGCAAGTATTGATGCTGATCATCAGTTTGATCAAAATCAACCACGCGGGTTCCATTCATATTCGATCCAAGCCGTTGTTCGGATCGCGTCTTCGGTTGACTATATTCCACGAGAATCATTCACTCGTATTGTGAGACATGTTGACGATCATCATGCTGGCACATACGCCAGAGCGATTCGATCACGTGATTATCTTCGCGGAGGAACCGAGTTTCGCAACTGCAACATCACTTCGTTCCCAACCATTGTTTACAATGTTCAAAGCAACACACAAGGTAGTGGAGGACCATCATCCACTAATCTTGTTTTATATCCAGAAGATTATGTCGAGCTGACTCAACGAGGAAACTGTATAGCTAGAATATTACCCGCAACTACCCGAACGCACAACTCGTTTGTTCCCCGAGGAACGATCGGACTGAACGTTTTCAAAAACGTTGCCGGGATTTTTGAGCCTGGAAATCGAATCGGGTTTTGCGATCCATTATAAGATTGGTTCCATGAATTTTAATTTTTTCAGATTTTTTTCTCTTATTTTTTTTGGGATAGAAAAAATGACTGTCAAAGGTTTTATTGCACTGATTCACCTCACCCAAGCATCTACAATCCTGCCCGTTTCTCGTTGTGGCGATGGGTATCCGTGCGTTAGATACGACAACTCGACACAGGGTGCGTATCTGACGTTGGGCCCGTTTTCATATGGACAGGCAGGAATTCGCAGATACTCGCTGAGTTCCGGATATATAGATTTGTGGAGTGAACGCTCAGAAGACGAATCTACTGAAACTTTTGCTATGGGACCGGCAAGTGAGATTGTACACCGAGTTGGGTCTGTTGGATATATTCGTGGCCCCGATCGACTTTTGCTTGGACTATCAAGTGCTGACTTTAACCGTACCTGCCAACCTGGAACCAGGGTTGATCTCCCTCTCGAAAATCGGTCTGGGGGTATAGGTCTCGAGGGGGAGGAACCAGCCATGAGAGAAATGACGTTGGAACGACACCGACACGAGTTCCCACCACATATTGCAGCGATGATACGATTACATTTCATCCGTTATGGGGCGTCACTGGTTCGGATGCCTCCAAGCAGTTTTCACGCTGCGATGGCTGAAATCGAGTCCTGGGATTTCCCCTCCTCATCGAATCGCTGGTCGTTGATGCCACAAGACCCTGAAACAGTCGTTTTGGGTGACTGTAATGCTGATATGGTCCAATCTGCTCCTGTTTTGTATGTTTCCCTGAGACATGCACAATTCATTCTGTATCCGAATGACTACATTCATCACGACAGTGAACGAGATATTTGTACCTTCTTGTTTACATGTGGAATAAGCTCTTGGGCACCTTGGTCAATTGCACCATTGACTATACCAGATACAAATGTTTTCGTGACTCAGTCTAGCATATCCATTTGTGAATCAGTATAAGCAGCTATTTTGCCAGTAAGACTAACGCTTAGCGTTCCAAATATTATTCCGCATTGATACTGTAAAATTATAAAATCACTGAATGTCGAGGACATCACATATTAAATACGTCACAAAAAAATTATTTGCCTCCGATCTGACGATGTCTCCTGCTTCTTGGTGCTAGATATGGGTCAATGCGTCCCTAGGAGGTATTTTATCTAGCGTCAAGATATTCAAATGGGTTTACGGAGAATTCTTCAAATCCAGTTGGGGCGGTGTGCCATGCAGAGTCATTTATAATTCGTATATTGCTATCTCTAGTTTTTTGCTCATCTGTTACCTGGTTGATTCATAATGAGAAGCACAATTTTCATTCTATCATCTGTAGCAACATCTTCAAACATTGTAGTTCCTGTTCAAATAATTCAGACCGATAATGGAATCGAGCATATTATACAAATCCGTGATTCGTCAATAGGTGGACCAATTCAAAGCGCCCCCCCCTGAAAATGACTTGGGATACGTATTTAGTGGCTTCAGATTCTACGTTAGATGTGGATGCTGATTCAACGATAGAGCTCATGGAAGGCGAGTTTCCGAAAGCGATTCTGAGACACCCCAGGTTCTTATTATATATTCCGATGGAGTCGCAGGTAGCTGACGTCGCCTACTTGGGGATAGGATTTGGCAGTGAAATGTCCCGCTTATTTGCTCCAATTAAGTATGAATCTTCGCGCCGCCTTGTTTTTAGATCAGATGATGAGTATTTCGAAAGATCGTGTTTTGCGAATACAACTGTAGTCATTCCATTGCATCGTTGGGAGCCCATGGTTTTCATCGGTGGTATGGGGTTCGCATCAAATGATGTTTCATTAACGGATCAAGTTGCTGTGAGTAGTATTCCTCATCCGATTGGATTGCCTGATGCAATGATACGTAACATTGCGGATCGTTTAGTAGCAGTTGGAGGCATCCAGGCGAATGAATCGCTGATTACCAACTGCTTTGAACTTCCCGAAGATCTCGCGATCAATATTAAAGTTACCAACCAAGGAACCATTGCTTTGTACCCACACGATTATATCGATATGGACTCAGATGGAAACTGCAGACTTAATGTTGATAACACTGGTGAACGAGATCAAGATCGTTCTCCTTTCATAATAAACCCTCTTTTACTTCCTGGAATCAATGCTAGATTCAACAATCATCCGGAAAGCGGACCCTCTATGCAATTGTGTGACGCTGAGTCAATTTTTGCATTACATCGTATTTAACATCAGCATACTTGGTTAGCTGGTTGTAATTTGGGTTTTTCAATTTTCTCAAAGCGTCACATTTTTCATCCTAGTTTGTATGACTTTTTGGAACCTGATTGCCCTCTTGGCAATATTCAACTCATGTCGCGGTGACAGCAATATAATGCTGCCCTTGTTTCATGATCCAGTTACGGGTAGTGTTGCAGTTTCAGCGATGGTTCGGGGGTCTAGGCATTCCTATGCGACAAGTGTTTGTACGTTGTCTTGGCGGTCCATGGTCCGAGTCGATCCGGACGACGTGGCTGATGATCTTCCAATCATCCTTGAAAGTAGTAATATCAGTTTCGTGGAACCCGCTCCAGTATATTTGGTCGGGGACTCTTTGCTCCGAGAATTCGGGATGGGGCCGGGAAGTGCGATGCTAGAAATGTTTAGTCCGATTTCTTTTCTCAGGAATTTATCGGGTCCCTTTTCGCTCATTTTGAATTCCACTGATGAGTTTTTCTACAACAATTGTGTTCCCGAATCGCTCGTCGCTGCTCGTTACACGAATTCTATATCCGGTCCACGTTTGCAAGGATCTGTTTCAATGGTGGATCGAGCAGTACCATCACACGACGATGAGTTGATATTCAATTATATTTCAGGGAACGTTTTGATGCTTTTACCCGTGAACTCTTACAATCAATTGATGTCATCAATTTTGGCAGCTGGTATGACTCAACTTCCGGGCTCCTCGGGGCGATTCACCAACTGTGAAATTCTCCCTCAATCGCTGTCGCTTCGAATAGCCATCCGAATAACGGACACTTTTTTTGCAAACATAATTGTTAAGCCCGAAGATTATTTGGAGAAAATACACGGATCCG
>Ga0214917_10006286_pt1 | contig 12383 bp, 15 predicted proteins | sample LL_1208_BB_MetaG_FD_177983 | JGI IMG/M metagenome (GOLD analysis project Ga0214917, IMG submission 177983) | Freshwater microbial communities from Lake Lanier, Atlanta, Georgia, United States - LL_1208_BB | ecosystem: Environmental > Aquatic > Freshwater > Lake | place: USA: Georgia | collected...
ACTACTTTTTTTGCCAACTGCTCCAATTTTTTCACTCTATCTTGTAATTGACTATCTGTTAAATCACTACCCCTTTCATCTGTTCTTAAAAGTTGGTTTGATTGTCTCATATTAGAATCAAAATCTGGAAAAATTCTTGGCATTTGTCCCATTTCATCATCTGGTGTGATACCCAACGCTCTGGTGGCCTGTTCTCTTGATTTTCTTGTAAAATCTGATGGAACACCAGAACTTCTTTCAATGTCTGCTTCTTCTTTTATAAATTTATCAAATGATTTCATATGTCCTTTTATTTTTGAAAATAGCTATCTATTTCTTGTTTATCTTTTTTTGTTGAGTTTTGGTATATTCTACCTAATCTATCAATCACCTTTTGAGCGGATGCAAGTGGCGCATCTTCTTCAGAAGGAATTTCTGTTGGAGCAACCCCAGGTCGAGTTCTTGGTCTTGGAATTGTTGGAGCGGTTTCTGTTCCTGTTCCAGGTTTTGTAGCCAGTGGGGCATCTTCTTCAGAAGGAATTTCTGTTGGAGCAACCCCAGGTCGAGTTCTTGGTCTTGGAATTGTAGGAGTTGTTTCTGTATCAGTTTCTGGTTTTGGTGAAGAAAAAGTAAATTCTTCTAAAAATCTATCATAACTTTTTATTCTAGCCATATCAATTTTAAAAATTTTAATTATATATTAAAATATTTTGTCAACAATTTAACCGATTAAAGAAATTAAAAATTAAAAAATTTATATATAACCTTAAATTAAAAAGATATTAAATGAAAAGATTTTCTCAAATACAGAAAAATACTACTAAAAAAATCTTTGAAGCCGAAAAATACGAAGATTTGTCTAAAGAAGAATTAATAAGATTAGTGTCGGTTAAAAATGATGTTGTCGATAAATCAGGAGACAATAAAAATAATAAAAAGAAACCAGTAGAAAAATTCTTTTCTAAATTATTCGAAAGTAGACAAATGGCACATGTTTACCATCTTCAAGTCAAAGGAGATATGGGCTCACATGCAAAACATGTAGCTCTTCAAGAATATTATGAAGGTCAAGAAGAAGGCGAAGGCGGTATTTTAGATACTTTAGATCCTCTAATTGAAATATATCAGGCTCAATTTGGCCTAATAGAAGATTATCAGATGATTGATACATCAAGCACTAATACAAAGGATCCAATAGAATATTTTACAGATCTAGCGGATTTTGTAAAAAGAGAAAGACATATCTGTTTTGATAAAGAAGATACGCAGTATTTCAACTTAATTGATGATATTTTAGTATTAATCTATAGATTACTTTACAAATTAAAATATACAAAGTAGTAGAGGTCAGTAAGTTCCTTTTTGAATCATTTTGGATCAAAGAAGATTTTTGTCAAGAATTAGAAGCCGAACATCTAAAGTTATTTCAACTTAGAGTTCAGTTTTATTTAATCAACTTCTCTTCTACCATTGTCAATATAATCATTCAATTGAGATATTGTATCGTTGATTTTTTCAATTGATGACTCTAAATTCTTTTTGACGATTTGAATGTTGAAAATTGAATTGTCAATTTGGTCATTTGGTCTATCACTGGAACTTTTAAAATTATCAAAATCATTATTTACAGAATCAATAAAAGAGAGCTTATCACTAATATTGTCCAGGGTTTGTTTTAATCCAGATATTATGTCCTGAACTTTATCAAAAGACATCTCTTCTACCAATGACTCGTTAAATCTTTGTATTCTCATATAGAATATATTTTTTAGATTTAATATATATATTAATAGCAGATAATAAAAAAAGATAAAAACAGGGTCTAAAACTACACAACAAAATGTCAATAATAACAAAATTTAAATATTTTTTAATCAGAGAAACGACCGAATTTAATTTACAAAGATTTAATCCGGATTCAGCCAGGGCATCTGTTCATGTCGATGATCCAAAGTTAAGCACCGACGCATTTGATAAGCATCAAGATAAAATCCGACTGGCTATGTCCAGGATTAATGACATATTAAAAAATATCAAAGGAACTACGGCTTACTCACAACTAAGGGGTAAATTAGCCTTACAACAACAGGATTTACAAAACTTAAAAATAATAAGAATTCTCAAAAATGGGATCAGCTATGATGTCTATCTAAAGTTTAATGTTGATGGAGAAGAATATTATGGAGTTGTTTATGATATAATTGGTATAAATCCAACATTTAAATCAGAGTTGTTTAAAGACTTCAATCTTTTTCAACCACAAGAATGGATTATAAAAACTAAGGGCATTGTAATCAAAACCATTAAAGTGTGGTTAAAACCAGAATATGGAAATTATCGACTACTAAATGAAGAAGTGATTTGTTACTCGGTTGAAACAGGAAAACAATTAAAAATGGATAAGGGTATAGAAATAGAAATGATAAGGGCCTATCCTGATAAAATATTAGTTAGATACAAAAACGAAACTTATTCACTAGTCGGTGATAATTTTATCTTTTTTAACTGGTGGTTTGAAAAAATCGATTAAACACCCACACAAATGAAACTAACCTCTACATGTCCAGTCCATGTGTTTGGAACAGAACCAGTGTCTTTGGCGACTATCATTCTAAATTGAGTTGTTGATACTTTCTCAGTAGCACAGCTAAATGCATAGTTATTTATATCACCATCAATCGAACTGACCACTAAATAATCGGTCAGAGCACTTTGTAGTGTGACCGTTACCTGTGGTGTATTACCTGGCGTGAAATAGGCCACCGTAAATCCCGAACCTTTAATTATTTGGGGTGTAGATCCGTTTTGGAAAATTTTAACGGTTCCGGTTACTATTCTTTTAATTTGAGTTCCACCATTAACTTCCAAAACTTGAGTTTGAGTTGTCACTGCTCCAAAAACATTAGTCGTTAACCCAGTTTGAATATTTGCCGAGCCAAAGACTTTTAGATTGTTTTTTATCTCAACTCCGGATGACGATAAGACGTTGGTATTACCGTCCATGAAAAATCGTATTTGGTCATTATTCCCAGTTCTTCCAAAACTAATTACACCAGCATTAGTGTGAGTATTGAAATAGTGTGAGTCTCTAACTAAAAAACTAGAATATTGACCAAGTGGTGCTCCAAAATTTTGAATTAATACTCTACCGGTTGTGGCTGGATTAGTAGCATTTGGTGTGTAAATTGCCAAAGTAGATGAATCGTTAAATGGAAAAAACTCTATCTGTGATTGGGTTCCAATTTGGACACTGCCGGTATTGTAAGCCCCTGAAGTTAGTTGAGGAATTTTACTAAATTTTGTTGTTCCAAAAAAGGTCTGTGGGTCTTGCTCTAAGAGAGCAAATGTTTTTGTAGTCCCAGAACTACTTTGATTTGGAACATTAATCGTTAAAGTCTGGTTAGACTGATATCTTATTGTCGCCTTATTCGAAAAATCTCCAAATCCTATCGTTCCGGCATTTTGAATATTTCCCGAAACATTAGCAGATCCATCAAAATTTTGACCCCAAAGAGTTCTTGGCGTCTGTAGTTGATTTGCAAATCCAACAATGACTGAACTATTTGACTGCCATGCTGAATTTCCAACACCGCCTAGTCCAGAAGTCAATATCTGATTTGCCGCACCGTTTTGTAGGCGAGAAAGAAGTAAAGTTCCAGAAGTAATGTTAGTAGCGTTCAAATTCTGTAAGAATTGACCACCACCCATAAAACCAGTTGAGCTTCGTATTCTACCAATTACATCTAGTCCACTTAATCCGATGATTCCATTAAAAGGGTTAGTAGTCCCAATACCAACGCTCAATCCATCATCATAAATAAGAGAGTCGGTTACCTGTGTGGGTAAAATAAATTTAGGAACTTGGTTGATTGTTCCACCACCGGTTATTGCTATTTGGTTTTCTGAACTGTAAGTAGAACCAGTCCAAACATAAGGTTGATTATCATTTAAGTCCCAAATTCTCATACCGACATATTTCCAGACTATGTAATCTCGATGTGTATAAAAAGATTGAGAACCAACTACAAAACGATTATCAATCGGAGTTGATGAATTAACGTCAAAATTATCTACTATTTGAACTGGCATATTGGTATATATATTTTTTTAATCATTCAATTAAAATAAAAACTGAAAAAGTGTCGGTGTAAAAAATTGAGGTGGGTTAGACCATTGATAAACAATATAATTTTTTCCAGCCCAAAGGCCAGTCGGTGATGAAAAAAGAGCTGCTGTTTGTGAAAACGAAGCCGAACAAGTAAATCCAGTATTATCAACAATAGCCGAAAGTGTTCCCCAATCACCATCATAGACATAATAAAAATAATTACCAGTACCATAAAGATCTAATACTTTATCACCCTGAAACGATAAAGCTTTATTTAAAGAACCAAGCCCAGTATTTGTCATAGTAGGTAGATTACTCCAGCCTACAAAATAAGGGTATATTCCAGTTAAGTAAGTTGAAGCACTGGCAGATTGTGTTCCATCAGTAGCAGTAATCTTAAATTCAGTTGCCGTTGAAGTAATTGGTGAAATCACAATTCCAATTGAATTTCCAAAAACTGTCTGCTCGCCTATCGGAGTAATTGGCGGATAAGCTCCTGGAATCATGTTTGATAGAGTTGTAATCTGTGTAGGATAGGTTCTTTTTTTAATTTTCCATTTTACATTAGGAACCGGATAAGTCCCTACTTCAGCATATCCACCACCAAAAGGCGTGTCAAGTGATATCTCAACTTCAGGACCGAGATAAGGAAATACGATTTTTTTAACAAGTTCAGAAATTGGATAGTTTTGAAAATTTATTCCATAATCTATATCGTTTAGGTCTATAGGCACTCTTCTTGAATCTGTGAACTCCAGTGGATAATTATTAACATAAACGCTATTTCCAAAAAAGTGAGTGGCCGAGCCAGTAATCCCTAAAAATCCTCCTACTTGTGAAAGTGGCGGAAATGATATTGGTTGATATTGAGTAGACGCTGTTGGACCGGTGACTCCAGTCCATATTACTGTTGATAAATTAGAGGGTGTGTTAGTTGGAAGTGGAATCCCATTTATTGAAACAGTTCCATAGTCTGATTTTACAGAAATTGTATTCGAATTTACGAAATCTAAAGAAGTCACATTTTGAGTAAGACCCGTAACGACTTCAGATTGTATATACGATGACTGGTCAAATGTAGAAACTCCGGTGCCTGACATAATTAAAATTTTTGTTATATCATTAGAAACCACATCTGATTTTGTGTTGTATAAAAAGATATCTACATCACTTGAAAGCAATGTAGAATCCATGATATTAAAAGTCTGTGGATCAGTATATGAAAATGTGCCAGAAAAAGCTCTTTTTCCAAAATAAAGTTTTTTCTTTAGATCTCTATTATTCGGATTTTGTGTGTCAATTCCTATATAACTCTGACCGGACACAGATGTTTCTTTAAATGGATAACTAACATTTAGTGAAAAAAGGGCATCTCTAACCATTTCAGGTGTGATATCAAAAGTTTGATTGTCATGCAAATTGGAAAAAATGATGCCATTTAAGTCACTGCTTGTTCCTCCTAGTTCATAACCAGATGTCTGTGTAGTTGTTCCAACATTGATGCTAAAAGTTGCCATAGTTAAAAAACAAGTTCAAATTCTCCAATTCCCATATAGCTACAAGTAAGATTGGTTCTATACAGAGTATAATTTCCATAATAAGTAAAAGGTGGTTGTAAAGTTATAGGATTTGAATAGGTAAATGCTGAATAAGTCAAATTATAAATGTCATGTATAATAAAACCATTTGGGTCTTTAATATATTGAATGTTTCCATAAGATTGAGGATAAGCAAAATATAAATAACCAGTGCCATCAACATCAATAGATACAGATTGTGAAACCCCAGGCTGAGCAATTATTTTTTTCGAACTAGATACAGTTGAAGCGTCTACAATTATTGTGGCGCATTTCGATCTATTTAAGACTTCTTGTGGTGTAGTGCCAACAACAGATAAGTCAAATTGAGAAGTTGGCGCAAAAACGGCTACAATAGGACTGACAAAGTTAATAGAAGCCGTGGCGCTATAAGAGTAACCAAATGGTGCCTGCCAGGTATTAGATACGTTTAAAACATAATCAAGTGGTCCAACAACATTACTATATGTTGTTCCAGAAGCAGTTAGTGATAATTGAGTGCCCGGTATGGAAGAAAAACTTAGACCACCAGGCCCAGGGGTAGCAGTCGACCAAGTAGCTGAGTTTTGAATATAATAATCTCTAATATATTCATTTGCGCCCCTTGCAAAAGTAGTTATTGAAAAGTTAATTACGGTAGACGGCGTTGTTCCTACTTCAGCGTAAGTTGTTCCTAAAGAAGGATTGGTAACTGATATAGACAGCTGTGGTTGGATATAAGGATAAAGCAATTTTCTTAAAACTTCAACAATTGGCCAGTTTTGAAAGGTCGAAGAAATCGAAGAAAAATAAGTAAAGTAATCAAAGCTGTCTCCCTGTTGGATACCACCGATATTCTGCGGAACTACCTGTCCACTAACAATAAATTCTAATGGATACCCATTTACATAACTTGAAGATCCAAAAATATAAGTAGGAGAACCAGTTTGACCAATCACATTGGTGGTGATAGTAGGATCACTCCATTGTAAAAAACCATTTGGATAAGTTCCATAGTATTTAAGTATTTTACCACTTGAAGCGGTTGCCAGTGTTTCAGCAACAGTTGGAAAAGCAACGCCATTAATACCAACCCTACCACTGTCTGAATAAATATTTATCGGTCCACCGGTAAGTTGTGGGTTTCTGATTTCAAGTCCAATTGTGTTTGCAGAAGGAGAAAAAGTAGCTCCTATCCAAGGTGCGGTATAGTAAAGTTGAGAATCAGTTCCTGCCAATATAGCGACTTTGGTCTCATTTTGAGATAGCGAGTCAGATTTAGTATTATAAATAAAAATATCAGCGTCAGAGTTTGTCAAAAGAGTATTACTAATAACGTCAAGATTTCCAACAGTTCGTTTTCCAAGTAAAATTTTCTTTTTAATGTCTCGATCTTCGGGATTAGAAGAGTCAATTCCAATATACTCAGTACTCACTGAATCAGGAGTGGTTAGTTTAAACGCGGCTGATGCCCACGAAGTAAAAATAGCATCTCTTAGATCTCTTGGAGATATTTTTTTTTGAACATTGTCCGGTAGATCAACAAGCGCACTGTATATATCTGACTTTTTTGATGATTCAATAATAGTTCCAACGTTTATACTATAAGTTGTTGACATTAAAAAATAGAGTTTTTTGATATATATTAAAAAAGAAAAGTCCAATATAAATATTGGACCTCATTGTAGAAAAGAATTTATTACCAAATGGATATAATATAAGAGGTTGTGGTGATAATAAATTTGTAGAAAATGAATTGAAGTCATATATAAATGATGAATTTGGAGTAGAACCTAAAATTCCATTAAAAAAATAATTAACGTATGAAAAAAATTACTTCAGTAAGAGCAGTCTATTTTTTAATGTCAGTTGTATTGACAACTGCAATATTTTTACAAAATTGTAATTAATTGAACCGGATTGTTTAATCCGGTTTTTTTTGTTAATTTATCTTCTCTTATTTTTAATATATATGCTAAAAATTAATTATATTATGAAAATTAAGAAATTTAATGAGTCACTAAGAGACGAAATACATTCCCAAGTTCACTCTGATTGGTATGATGAACCAAAAGTATCTAAACATAGCAATGAACATAAAGATAAAATAACTACTTACTTAGATGAAATTAGAGATGCTATAAATGGTATTGATGATACATCTAAGTTACAAGATATTGAACAGATATTATCAAGTATAATACATAAACACATCTAAGATTACGAGTATCCAAATATGAAATTTCTAAAAACATATAAAATATTTGAGTCGGTTAATGATGATACTTACGAAAAATGGATTAAGATAAAATCTGAGTTTGATAAAGGAATCGAAGCGGCTGAAATGTATGATAAAGTTGCTCTATATCTAATAGGTAAACATTGTTTTATAAACTTTGAGGAGAAGAGAGAAGAATATCTAAAATCCGACTTAGAAGATTTTAATTAATTAAATAAGAAATCCAATTTGATTAAATCTTTAACTTTTGCAGTTTTTAGATTAAGCTCTTCAAAATTCATTTTTTCAAACGGTATTTCATTTTCAATATCCAGTAATTGAGACATTTCTTGTGTAAAGGCCTCGACATCCGAGATATTAACAGCACCTTCTATGATATTTCCAGATGCATCTTTTGCTTGAACAGGATCGCCATTATCGTCTCTTTCAACCCATTTTTCTAAAATTCTTTTTTCCATTTTTAACTTGTCATCAACTATCGATGTCAACTCTTTTATGATTCTTGTCAGTCTAAAAGCAGATGATGCATTAATGTCTAAATCAATTAGTGTATTAAGAGCCTCAATGGTTTCATTACTAAGCTGTGAATTTTTTATAATTATCGGCATAGGTTTTTTTTATTTTTATATCACTCAATATCTATTTTGTTGAGTCTATGTTGTATCATTTTATAATAATCTATATTTTTTTCTATCAGAATATAATCTCTCCCCAATTCGATACAGGCCTCTCCAACTGTTCCGGACCCAGCAAAACAATCAACAACCAAGTCCCCTGGATTGGAGTGTTTTTTAATAAGTTCCTTGATTAGACTTATCGGTTTTTGAGTTGGGTGTTGCAATCTTTCTCTACCATGACATATCGGATATTTATAATACCCATTATCATATTCAGAATTAAAGGTTGGTTTTGAACCTTTAACAAAACTAAAAAAATACTCAGAAGCATTTGATAGGTAGTTGTTTTTTGAGTTTACAGGGACAGGATTTGTTTTTTGCCAACAACAGACCCTTGGTTGTTTAAATCCAACTGCCTCAGCCGCTTGTTTAATTTGATTTGATTTCCAGATATCATAAAAAATTATAACAGTTGCTCCCTTTTTTAGGATTCTAAAAAAATTTACAAATAATAAGTCCCAATCTAATTCAGATTTGTCCCAGTCACCAAAATCAATTGAAATGTTATATTTAGTTTGTAATTCTTTAGATGTTGAAGCAGATACCTTCTTAAAGTTAGAATCTTTTGAAATTAAATAAGGCGGGTCGATAATTATCAAATCGACTGTTTGTGATTTTAATTTCAAAATTTCATCAAAACAATCCCCTAAAATAATCATAAATTATATATTCAATCAAATCGACCCTATTGAACAATAATATATAAAGAGAAATGGTATCAATTTTAGATGTACTATCCAATATTTTTTTCTCTAAGAAGAAAATAGATATTAAGACCCTTCCATCTGGAGGTTATTTTTATGGTGAAGATTTGACTCTTTCTATAAAAAGAGCATCTGAATCTGAAATAAAAGAATATCACGAAAATTTTACTGCAGATGATCTAGTCTCGATTATTTCTAAAATTAAGAAAATTGTCTGTAATAATGTTATATTAAATGAGCCATATATTTTTGAAGATCTAAAAAGCGTTGATGTTGTCTTTATATTTTTAGAAATTGTGAAACACACCACAGGAAATAAAATAATGATAACGTATGTCGATGAGCAAAAAAATAAGGAGTGTCAAATAGAATTCGACAAAACTACTTTTAACTACTTCAAACCATCAACCCAATTAATGGACAATTGGAACAAACAAGAAAGACAATTTGAGATTATGGGATATAAATACAGCCTACCAACAATTGGAGTTGAGAATTGCATAACTTTCTTTTTGATATATCACTCACAGAGTAAAAATTCCCCGTATCTATCTGATCTTTTCTACGATTTCACCTATTTTGTTGGTCAAAAAAACTTTTTAACTTTTAATGAAATCGAGAATTTAATTCAAGTCTTTAATTCAGATATCGAAGAAGAAGAAATGGACAAGATAAAAGAAATATTAGAAATATTTTCGCCGTTTCAAAAATATTCTCTAATGGAAGGCGGAAAAGTAATTGACATAAACTCTAAAATTGACCTAAAAAATATTTGGAGTTGATTTTTGAAGCACCAAATAATATAGAGAATTGCTTTTCTTTCTTTCTTTTTTTAATATATAAGTCGTAGTGAAATATTTAAGCACATATAAATTATTTGAGAAAAAGAAATCTAACCCTAATAATCAATCTGAAATAGAAAAGATGATAGAAGATTTCAAAGAAAAGTATGCAACCGAACTCGATAAGAACATGTCCGTCGAACAAATTAAATTAATCGAAAAAGCATTTAAATTCTATAACCAAAAGTGGATTAAAGGTAAAATTGATGTCATAAAACTAAAAGATTTAGGTGGTGTTCACGGCAGATGGACAGATAAACCCAAACTAAAACGAATGAATCTTAATCCAACTATATTCAAATTCAAAAAGAAGATAGATGGTAATGAGGATATACCTTATGGTTTATTTACTATTATCCACGAGATTGCACACTGTGTAGACCACCAATTAAGAGTTTCTTTTTCGCGAGATTGGAAAGCAATATCTGGTTGGAAAAAACTTGACAGAAGGGCAAATGTTCCTGATGGGTATTTAAGATATGAAGAAAAAAGACCCGGTAGAGAAAAAGCAGGTCATAAACTTTCCAACTGGATTCATAAAAAAGAAGCCGACTTTGTTAGAAAATATACTTCGAGAAATCCAAGAGAAGATTTTGCTGATTCTTTGGCATACGCGGTCTTAGGACTTTGGCATAAATTTAAAGGCGAAGGCGGTGAAAAGAAAGCGGAAATCATTAAAAAGATACTCAAAAAAGTAGATTAATAAACAAGTTATGTGATTACGAACCACATGCCATGCATTCTCCTGGATCTGAATCTAGACTACAACTAATTTCAGACATTTGATCCTCGGTATTGTTTGATTTTTGTTCCTGAACAGTAAATTTAACAGCATCTGAAGCTGATTTATTCCTTAGATAATACATTCCGGTTTTTAGATTGTTTTTGGTTTCTCTGTAAAATCTCGGATTACCATCTCTGTCATAAACAACTCTAACTCCATCACCTTCTGGTAAGATTACCTTTCCTGTTTCGTCTTTAAGAAGAGTTCTCCTTCCCCAACCATAAAAGTGCATAGATGTTAATTTAGCGAAGTTAGGTGAATCCATAAAGATATTCATAGATTGTGTTTGGTCAATAAAAGCCCCTCTATCTGCTGCCATATCGATAACATCTTTTTGTTTAATTTCATAAACTGTTTTAAAAATCTCTTTTAAACTAAAATAAATGTTCCTGACAGCACTCCTCTTGTGTACATATTTGAAGTCTGTGCTTCACAAGACGCCTAATTTCCTAAAATGGAAGCAATTCTAGAAATTTTGTTTTTTTGAAGGTGGATTTTTTATAGCATAAAAAAAGGAGAAAGTTTAAAATTTTCTCCTTTTTAAGTATTTTTTTATTATAATTCTATTGATTTTTGGAATTCATCACTTTCAACAATGCCCCAATTAGGATTTTGTTTTACACATTCCGCGTCTTTACCATATAATTTTCTATAAAAAGTAGCAAATACAACCTCCCAGTTTGAGATTCCCCAGTTTTCCAATCCCTTTTTGAATGGAGCCTTCCACCCATCAACAACACCTCTAGCCATATCTTCTTTTTTTGAAAAACAATCTATAACAAATTTAATAATTTCCTTAAATGGATATTTTTTAGAACGCCATCTATGACCTATCGGCAAATTGTTTAATGAATCTAAATATTCTGACTGCTTCATATAATAGTCAACATCTTTTAAAGATTGTTTTGTTAAAGTAAACTGGTCTTCTTGATTTTCAAATATTTTATATGTTTTTAAATGTTTCATAATATTTTATTTTTTTTATTTTTTAATAAAGTATATATTAAAAAAAAAGAGAGATTTTTCAATCTCTCTTTTATATTTAAGCCCCACAAGCTAAACAATCATCTGGATTGTCAAGTGAACAACTGATTTCAGCCATTTGATCCTCAGATTTTTCCTCCTGAACAGTGAATTTAACAGCATCTGAAGCTGATTTATTCCTTAGATAATACATACCAGTTTTTAGATTGTTTTTGGTTTCTCTGTAAAATCTTGGATTTCCATCCCTATCATAAACAACTCTAACTCCATCACCTTCTGGTAAGATTACCTTTCCGGTTTTGTCTTTAAGCAGAGTTCTCCTTCCCCAACCATAAAAGTGCATGGATGTTAATTTAGCAAAGTTAGGCGAATCCATAAAGATATTCATAGATTGAGTTTGGTCAATAAAAGCCCCTCTATCTGCTGCCATATCGATAACATCTTTTTGTTTAATTTCATAAACTGTTTTAAAAATCTCTTTTAAACTAAAATAAATGTTCCTGACAGCAC
>Ga0214917_10006287_pt1 | contig 12381 bp, 11 predicted proteins | sample LL_1208_BB_MetaG_FD_177983 | JGI IMG/M metagenome (GOLD analysis project Ga0214917, IMG submission 177983) | Freshwater microbial communities from Lake Lanier, Atlanta, Georgia, United States - LL_1208_BB | ecosystem: Environmental > Aquatic > Freshwater > Lake | place: USA: Georgia | collected...
AGAGCCATGCTTCCCTCCTTGGCTGGCGGGCCTCAGCAGCACGAGACCCGTGGCCGCAGTTTAGCGCCCTCTGCGAGGGTGTGAAGCCGACTTTTTCCACAGCCTGCTAGTCGCGATACTCGAACGAACGCAGATTGCTGATTTCCTCATCGTGCCACAGGCCACGGTCTTCTGTGCTGACGACTCCGGAGCACTGAGGCCGGAGGACAACCTTCGGCGCAGTTGGTTCGGAAGTAGCGTGCGGACGGAGAGTGGCGTCATAGAACGTCGCTATCCGAGACCAAGCCCGCCGTTCACTCTGGCGACGGCACGGCGGCTCAGGGCACTGAAGGCGAAGTAGGCCGCAAACTGATCCCCGCCGCTAGTGCACAGCAATGAGACGTGCCTCCTCAGCACGGCACAGCACGAGCAAGAGAGCGGGCGAGTGCGGATCCCGCCGAACCAACCGATGCAGCGGTCTCGCGATAGAATCCTGCGGAGTGGTTAGCCCTGCGGGCGCGAGCCGCTGATTGCAGGCGTTCGCCTCGAGGAAAGGGCAGCACCGTCATGTCAAATCCCGTTCGCAGTTCCTTGATTGCCGTAATCTGTCTCGCCGTTGGGATTCTGATCGGTCAAGTCATCCCGACCGTTGTCAAGAACGGGTCTGGACTCGGCGATCATTCTCAGACCCTGGAAATCAAGAACCTGGCCATTGAGCACCTCATCAAAGAGACGCGTGACTTTGCACCCGGTTCGGAAGTCGATTTCGTCTTTGAGACCATCGACCGGCAACCCGACGGCAAGATCATGCTGGTTGGATTGTGTCGCCTCGTTAGCCCGAAACCTGGGGGGATCAATGGCGGCCGGTTCTGGGTCGAGGTTGTGCCAAACGGCAAGGACTCGGGTTACAACGTGAGAAACATATCATGCAAGTACGGGGTAACCGAGGACGGGTCCCCTTGGAGCAAATGACTAGATCGCCGAACAACTGATCCGTTCGTTCGGCCTGGGGAGTTGTAGGGAGGGAAAGCCCATGTTTGCGGTCTTGGAGTTCTCAGACTATGGCATCATCGCTCTCATCGTGATTCTGTTCGCGGGCGGCGGGGCGGCTTACGCTTCCCTACGCGCGACGGATGGCGGTCGCCTTGCTCGCCTGGAGCGAAAGACCGATGCCATCCTCCGTCATCTGAACATCGACTATGTCGACCCGGCCAGCCCGGAGCGGCTGTCCGAGGAGGTTCAGATGCTCGCGAATGACCCCGCGAAGAAGATTCAGGCCATCAAGCTCCACCGGGAATTGACCGGCCTGGGCTTGAAGGAAGCGAAGGACGCCGTGGAAGCGTTTATCAGCCGTCGACAATGAGGCGTCGGCCGAACAAGGGGATGGACCAGAGTGGCCGGTAGCTGAGGTTTTCGGGCTGGCTGGCTCGCTCCCGGCCACCTGGTCATCCCTGTCGTTCGCCAAACAACCACGAAATGCCCGATGATGACATTGACGGGCACTGGGGCCTGCCTAAACTGCCGGGGTCTCCTGAAACCGCCGACTATATCTTCTCCAAGGTGACACTATGCTTCGCCGCCGGCACGGCCGCCGTCCTGCACGCCGAAGCATCGGCCGCGAGCGTACCGTCAACTTTGAGAGCCTCGAAGGCCGCATCGTCCTCGCGGCGGCGATCGGCTACGACCGCGCGTCGCGAACCGTTTCGATCGTGGGATCGGAGGGCAGCGATTCCGCTCAAGTCCGCCAGCAGGGCGCGAATCTCGTCGTGTCGCTCAACTCCGCCGCAGGCCGGTTCAGCCGCACGGTGCCGGCCGCGCAGGTGTCGCGGGTGGTGTTCACGGGGCTCGCGGGCAACGACACGTTCACGAACCAGACCGGAATCACCTCGCGGGCCGATGGCGGCGCAGGGGCCGACATTCTCCGCGGCGGACGTGGCGTGGACCAGCTCAGGGGGGGCGACGATAACGATCAGCTGTTTGGCGGTGAGGGCAACGACACGCTCGACGGTGGAACTGGCGACGACGCCGCGTGGGGCGGCGTGGGCAACGACCAGGTCGTGGGGGGCGACGGAAACGACAAGGTGAACGGCGACGCCGGCACCGACAGCCTGTGGGGCGGTCTCGGCAACGACGAACTCGTCGGTGGCGCGGGCACCGACGCCCTGCAGGGCGAGGAGGGCAACGACTGGTTCGACGGCGCCGCCGGCAGGGACACAATCGTCGGTGGTGAAGGCATGGACCTGGAGGTCGACACCGGGGATCGCTTCGCCGACGGCGACACCGACGGCGACGGGTACGACAACGACTACGACTACATGGACATCCTCTACGAGGTGCCGAGCAACCCGCGGGCCTATGCAGATGATGCCTCTGAGTCCGCGGCCCCGATCATCGCCGCCGTTGATGGTCAGGTCCGCAATTTTCTGAGCATCGCAGCCGCTGATTCCGGGCTCCGCGTGAGGGTGCAGATCAACGACGGCACCGTCACGCAGCCGGGCCGGTTCGGCGATCGCGTCACGGGCGTGTGGCGCTACCTGACGCCCGACAAGATCCAGGTGTGGGGCAAGTGGTCGTATCCCGCTTCCGCCCCGTCGCAGGTCAATCTGGCGGTGCAATGGAGCTATAGCGGTCCCCTCCTTCCTGCCGAGCAGGTTTTATCAGGCGATGTTGCCGACTACCTGAACCCGGCAAACTATTCCATCTCGGAAGAGAGCCGTCTGTACGCCGGCTTTTTGAACGGCCCGATTACGTTCATCGGTTGGTTGCCGGGCACGCCCGCCAACTTCTACTACACGGCTCCCAACGAGCAGGCGACCGGCTTCCCGGCTCCGATCGAGGCCCTGAGGGCGGCGCTCTCGTCGCTCCCCAACTTCACGAATACCGGTGATTCCTTCTCTGGAGATTTCTCTGCGTCACCGGGGTTACCGGGTGTCCAACCGGTGCTCGATGTCCTGCGGACGATCAACCGGGTCACTCGGGCTTCGAGACAGCAGCCTGCTCCACGGGCCTGACGGGCCATCATGGCTCGGTGCAGCTTCGATCTTGCGGTGTGAAGCCAGAGAGCGACGCCCGCCCGCGACTACGCCACCGTCGGGCTCGCGCGTCGGCCGGCCCGGTGCGGCCGGCGAACCAAGCGATGCAGCGGACTCGCGATAAAATCGGGCGGTGTGGTTCGTCCAAAGTCGCGAGCCGCTGATCGCGAATGTTCGCAGGCAAGAGACTGTCCAATGCGTGACAAGCGATTTGTCGCTGCCCACCGCGGGGGTCCGTTGTCGCTGGCCGATCACCGTCTCCTTGCCGCCTGGGCGGTTGACTGCGCGGATCACCTGCTGCCACTTTTCGAACGTCATAGCCGTGACGTTCGGCCGCGACAGGCCATCGAGGTAGGCCGTGCGTGGGCCCGAGGCGAGGTCAGGACTGGCGTCGCCCAGCGTGCAGCGGTCGCATCGCATGCTACTGCGCGGGAGTCCACGAACGAGGTGGCCGTCGCGGTCGCCCGGGCTGCAGGCCATGCGGTTGCGACAGCCCACTGTGCAGATCACAGCTTGGGAGTGTTGATCTACGGTGCGAAGGCCGTAGAATCTGCTGGTAAAGCGAGCCATGACGAGCAGGTTCGGCAACTGTCAAAGCTGCCGAATAGGTTGCGGACGCTGATCATCTCGGCCATGCAACAGCGCCGCACCAGTCGCTGCAGCAGCCGGCGAAGGCGGCAAACTGATTCGAAGTCGCGAGTCCAGCGGCCCCGCCGCTGCTGAGGTGTCCCGTTCGGCGGTGGAGACATTGTAACTCATCGGGGAATCGCCATGCAGAAGTTGCTTGCGGATTGGATTGGCAAGAAGATCCATGTCACCTTGCGCACGACTATGCCGACGACGCTACAAGGAGTGCTGCTCGCATTTGATGAGTCGGGGATTATGCTGGAGATGCCGAAGGGGCGCACCTTTGTCCCCGTCACCTCGATCCTGCATGTGAGCCTTCTGGATGAGTCGTGAGCGATGGCATCGCCCTGAGTCACAGCGTTGAACCATGCCTTGCACCGCGACCGGGGCCGCATTCTTTTGTCGCGCGACACTGCGCCGTTGCAGCGGCCCCGGCGGGTGAACTGGTACGCTCGGCGGCGGTAGGCCCGGCCTGGGGTGGACTGATCGGGCATCGTTTGGAGACGGCGCTGTGCCTCTGAAAGACGGAGCGAACTCCATGCGGGGCATGAGCGTCGTACTCCTCCTCACATCAGGCGCCTGGTGCTGCGCGCAAGAGACCTCTACGAAAACACAACTGGGGGTGGCCCACATCGGGGGGCGGTACGCGTTCTCCGAGGAGGATTACCTCAATGAGGGGGCCGCGAAGATCCGCTCGCTCGGCGCCCGCTGCATCAAGGTCAGCCTGAGCCTCGACACCGACAACCCGTCCCCGAAGCTCTACTCCTTTCACTCCAGATGGCCGGACGTGGCCACCCTCGACGGACTCGCCGACTCGCCATACTATCGCGCGCTGTTCGCCCGGGATTTCGATACGTTCATCCTGACGACGTTCCGGCCAGGCAAACCTGCCGGCTACTGGCGCGTACGGTTCACCAACTTCGACGAGCAGGCAGAGGAGGCTTGCTTCGCCGCGCTGGCGGGCTACCTGTTGCGTACCTACGCCGAGAGTGGCAAGACGTTCGTCCTCCAGAACTGGGAGGGTGATTGGGCCGTCCGCGGCGGCTTCGACGCGGACACCATGCCCACCAATGACGCCGTCGCAAACATGGCACGGTGGCTGGCCGCCCGACAGCGGGGCGTCGACCGGGCTCGTCGGAACGCCGGGCCGGGCCGGGCGAGGGTCTTCCACGCCTGCGAGGTGAACCTCGTCCGTCAGGCGGCGGATCACGGCGCCCCGAGCGTGACCGTCGATGTCCTGCCGGACGTGCCGGTGGATCTCGTGTCCTACTCCGCGTGGGACACCAAGGACTCGCCGGAGGACTTCGGCAAGGCCCTGAACTTCATCGCGAAGCACCGCAGCCCGACACCGCCGTTCGGCAAGCGAGGCGTCTACGTCGGTGAGTTCGGCCTGCCGGAGTCCGAGGCGACCCCCGAGCAGGTCCTCGATCGCACCAGGAAGTTGCTGGCGGAGAGTATGCGGTTCGGTTGCCCGTACGCCGTCTATTGGCAACTCTACTGCAACGAGCCGGTCGCGAAGGCGCCGAAAGCAAACACGGATTTCAAGGGCTTCTGGCTCGTGCGGCCCGACGGGACGCGGAGCCCGGTGTGCGAGTTGTTCAACTAAGCCGAGGGCCGCCGAGCGATCCATTGCAGCCGCCCCCTGCCGCAGTCTCTTTCTACGGCCCATGTGACGCCTCGCCCGGTCACGCGAGTCTCTATCAGTCCGCGAGCAACCGATGAAACTCGCCCATCGTCTCATCGCCGCTCTCTCCCTGGCGTGCTCGGCCTTCGCGCAGGCCGAGCCGTTTCCTGCGAACCAGCGGGTTGCGTTCCTTGGCGACAGCATCACCGCACAGGGTTGGTCGAACCTGCACGGCTATGTGCGACTCGTGGTTGCGGGCTGCGACGTGAACGGCATGAAGATTGACCCGATACCTGCGGGCATCGGTGGGCACACCTCCGACGACATGCTCGCCCGGCTGAAACGCGACGTCCTCGACAAGAAACCTGACTGGGTGACGATCAGCTGCGGCATGAACGACGTGATTCACGGCCCAAAAGGCATCTCGCTGGAACAGTACGAGACAAACATGAAGAGCATCGTCACTCAGTGCCGCGCCGCCGGCATTCAAGTGATGCTTTTCACGACAACGACGGCAGGCCAATGGGACAGTCCGCAGAGCCGGCAACTCGGAAGATACAGCGATGTTGTTCGCCACCTCGCCCGGCAGAACCAGTGCGCCCTCGCGGACTTGTACAACGTTTTCGTCGAGAACCTGAAGGCCGCTGACACGTTGCGCGGCCTGACTGGCGACGGCGTGCATATGACGCCCGAAGGCGACCTGCTCATCGCCAGCACGGTGTTGGAGACCTTTGGCCTGAACGAGGTGCAACTCACCAAGGCGCGCGAGTCGTGGCTCGACCTCCCCGATGCAGGTACGGTCAGCACTCGAGTCGACGTGGAGTTGAACAAGAAGTTCTTCACCGCCACCTGCCCACTCACCCTCCGCGAGCGTGAGAGGCTGCTAGCCGTCGCCGCCGCTGAGAAACGCCCGACACTCGGACACTGGTCGAAGGAACTGCTGCTTTCACTCATGGAACGCAAAGTGAAGCCGGCAGGACCTTTCGAGTCGCTCGATGCGCTATTCGCGCCCGAATCGAAGGGGCGCGTGCAGCGGGAACTCCAGGCGGAGTTCGTTGCCGAAGTGGAGAAACTGATCCGATGACGGGAGCGATCACGGCTCGGACACTCGTGATCACTGAGGATCACCCGTGGGCAGCATGGCTGATCCCCACACTGCACCCGCCCCGCCGCCGGGTTGGTGATCTGGGCCGGTCGACCAGGAAGCAAACGGTGCGCCCATGAGATGGCTGTTTTTCACGTGCCTCGCCGGAATGCCGGCTATGGTTCACCTTGCCTGCAGCCACGCGGGCGATCCGGCGGGGACGGCTGACCTGTCACCAGTGGTCGCAGGGATGACGCGCGCGTTACGCGTCGAGGCGGTAACCGACACTCCGGGGTGTGTCGCGTTCTGGGATTTCGTCAAGCGCGAGCCACGTGAGCCCCGGCGGTTCGTGGCCCATGTACCGCCCGGAAACGCAAATGACTTCGCCCTGGACGCGGGAAATTATGTCCGGGATTTTTGGGCCGAGGGGCGGCATGCGACGTACGCCGACTTCCCCCAGCTCGGCCACGGCCCGTTTGGCGACGCCATCCGTATCGTGAAAGAGACCGACCCCTCCTTTCGGCCGCTCCTCTTCGTACCCCGGAACCGTCTGCACGGCTCCCCGCTGGACATCAAGGGCCCGGAGCGGTCGGTGACCGTGGTGGTGTGGGCCATCCGCGAGAGCGGTGGCCACGCGCTCGCCGGCATCTGGCACGAGGGCACCGATCTGAGACAGCAGGAGACTGTCGGTGTGCGAAAAGTGGAGCGAGGGCAACGGCAATACGCCCTGTTTGCCGGGCTGAACAAGGAAGGCAGCGCGTGCGGTCACGTCTCGGAGAACGGCAGGAGTTCGTTCCGGAACCGATACGCCCTGCACAAGTGCAACTCGGCGGCCGTCTCGCCCGCTGTCCCCGCTGACGCCCCGGCGGAAACCCTGGCCCGATCCTGGCAGTGCTTCGCGATGACTTTCGATCACCGCCGCCAAGAGCTGACCGGATGGCTGAACGGTGAAGCCGGCGACCGCTGGCTCGACAACCCCAAAGCCGACAAACTCATTTCCTCGGCGTACGAAGCCTATATGCAAGGCCACTTCGCCCGAACGCCCGGGGAACAACCGGGCGAGGATCCCACTTTTCCGCGTGACCAGTACTACAACCCGCCAGAGGAGCGGGCGGTCACGACGACAGTGCTGCAGGCCGGCGAAACCCAGCGGGTGGAACTCAACGAGTACCGGTACACGAAAGTCGTGGTAACGCTGCGGCAAAGGGCGAACGGGCGGTTTGCCGAAGAGAGCCGCGACCTCGTCGGTCTACGGCTGAACCCATGGTGGTATCCCCATGGCATCTACGCCCCGCCCGACGACGGCAGCGGGGGCCCGTTCACCATCGGTCGGGTGATCCACAGCTCGCGGGGCGTCGGCTTCACCGGCTGGATCGGGGGCGTCGCTGTGTTCAACCGGGCCTTGACCGTTGAGGAACTGGCGAAGCTGGCCAGCCTGCGGGCGTCGGTCATTACGGGAGAGGATTCCCCCAGGGAGCCCAGGTAGGCAACGCGCCGGCGCCGAGCCAAGCGATGCCGTAGACTCGCGACAGAATCCATCGGGGTGGTTGGGGTATTGGTTGAGCGCGTGCTGAACGATTCGAGCCCTCGGGTGCGCCGTGTGGCGGCACATCAGCTTGGCCTTCAGCCCCACGACCCACGGGCCAGCGACGCGCTCACCCAGGTGATCGCAAACAGCCACGATACGGGGCTCATTTCACGAGCGAGCCATGCCCTTGCTCTCCAAGGATCGCAGCCCGACGGGGCGATCGCTCAGCGGCGGACCAGCCGCCAGGCCCGATGGGGCCGGCTGTCGCGGAAGTCCTCCGGCAGCGTCTGGGCGGTGATCTCCCGGATCGTGTAGCGGGGGGCGAGCGACTCGACTGCGAGATGGAAGCGACGAAAGTTGGTCGAGAAGTAGACCACGCCGGCCGGTGCCAGGTTGTCGGCCACAAGGCCCAGCAACTCGGCATGATCCCGCTCGATATCCCAGGGGGTCTCGCTTCGCGCCGACCGGGAGAACGTCGGGGGATCCACGACGACGAGGTCGAAGGGGGGCTCGCCGCGCCGGGCCCGATGCAGCAGGAAGGCCCGCGCCTCGTCCCGCACGGTGCGGTGCCGGCCGGCGTCGGTGAACCGATTCCTGGCGAGGTTCGTGCGCGTCCAGTCGAGATAGGTGTTGGAGAGATCGACGCTCGTGGTCTCGCGGGCCCCGCCCGCCGCGGCGTAGACGGAGAAACTGCCGGTGTAGGCGAACAGGTTGAGCATCCGCTTGCCTTCGGCCTCGGCCCGCACGAGCGCCCGCGTCACACGGTGATCGAGAAACAGCCCCGTGTCGAGATAGTCGGACAGGTTCACCTCGAACGTCAGATCGGCCTCGCGAACGTCGAGCACCGCCCGCTGCTCGCCGACCTTTTCGTATTGGGCATGCCCCCGCTGCCGGCGGCGGGCCTTGAGGAACGACCGGCCGGGAGGCACACCCAACTCGGCCGCCGCCGCCTCGAGCATCCGGTCGAGCCAGACCTCATGCTCGATCTCCGTCCGCTCGTGCGGCCGGTCATACTCGGCCGCGTGCAGCCAGCCGGCGTACCAGTCGAGCGCCAGCGGGATCTCGGGAATGTCGCGGTCGTAGACGCGAAAGGCCTCGATTCCCTGCCGCCGGGCCCACTTGGAGAGGTGCTTGAACCGCTTGGCGAGCCGGCGGCGGAAGTCGCCGATCTGGTCGGCCGTGGTGCGGCCTGGTTTGCCGGGGACAGCGGGCCGTCGCGGAGTCACGTCCCGCGACGAACCACCGGACGGGCCCGGGGGTTCTTCCCGCCCCTCGACGCTCGACGCCGTTCGTTCCTGTCCCTGATCGCGCCGCCGGATTTCCAGCTCGGTGACCCGGCAGGGAATCGGGCCGTTCATCAGCGGCACGCGGCCGGCAGGACGAAGGCCCAGTTGTTTGAGCGCCGGCGTGTCGGCGGCCAGGATCGCCGCCCGCCACCCCCCGCAGCGGGCCACGAGCCAGTCGCCGAGCCGCCGCAGGAGCGCCGCAGCCCGAGGCAGCGGCAGCCGCTCGCCGTACGGCGGATTCGTGATGACGATGCCCGGGCCGGTCGGCGGAGACACATCTTCAAAGTGCTTCTGCTCGATCGTAAGCGCACCGGCCACGCCCGCTGCCTCGGCACAGGCCCGCGCCGCCGTCACGGCTGCCGGGTCGAGATCGCTCGCGAAGAACCCGCCGGCCACGGGGACCATGCGGCTCTCGAGTTTGGCCACAAGCCGGTCGGCCAGCGGCCGGTCGCAGTCACGAAACCGAAAGAATCCATGGCCGCGACGCCTGGCCCGCCACAGGCCCGGCGCCATCCCCGCAGCGATCGTCGCCGCCTCGACGACGATCGTGCCGGAGCCGCACATCGGGTCCAACAACAACTCGCCGCTGGACGCTTCGACGCCTGCCGCGCCGGGTCGCCACCAGCCGGCGATTGCGAGGATCCCCGCGGCGAGCACCTCCGAGAGCGGGGCCTCCACCTCGCCCATCCGCCAACCTCGCTGGTGGAGCGACCGGCCTGCGGCGTCGCGGTAGACCGTGGCCACGTCGCCCACCAGGTGCAGCGCCAGGCGCAGCGTCGCCCCACGGAGGCTCACGCCCGGCCGCTTGCCGCTCGGGGTCCGAAGCTGGTCCACGACGGCGTCCTTGACGACCTGCGCGGCGTAGAGCGAATGCGTCAGAAACGTGTCGTGGATCGCCGCATCGACCCGCAGCGTGTCGGAGACCTTCAACTGCTCCGTCCAGTCGATCCCCTGGAGGGCTGCATGGAGGGCCGTCGGTGAATCCACCCGAAACCGCCCGAGTGGCTCGAGCACGCGGATCGCCGTGCGGCTCTCCAACACCGCCCGGTAGAGCGTCTCCCGCTCGCGGCCCGGCGGGGCTGAGAACTCGACCGTTCGGCGGCCCACCCGCAGGTCGACCGCCCCGATGGCCTCCAGTTCCTTCGCCAACAGCCACTCGAGGCCCCCGAGCGTGCGGGCGGTCAGGCGGGGCGGCTCATCGGCCACGGGGGCCGGCAAGGGCCGCGGCTCGGGGTACACCGGCGGAAAGACTGGTAACTCCATCCCTTCCGACTCTACCCGTCGGCTCCCCTCCAAACCATGAGGCCCGACCCGTTCCCGGGAAACCTTGCCGCGCCACCGCCCCAACAGGTATCACGCCTGCGTCCGGAGCCGCCTGACCGGGTCTCCTTCAGTCACCGCCATGAGCCGCATGCCCCTCTATCGCCGCCGTGCCGATGCCGGTCTCCTGCCCCGGCAGTTTCGCCGCGACGCCGCGATCTTCATCCACGTGCCCAAGTGCGCCGGCTCCGCCCTGCTCGACGCCTGGCTCGGCTTCCAGACGGGCCACGTGACAGCCGAGGCCTATCGCGCCGCCGACCCGGCCTTTTTCGAGGCGGCCTACGTGTTCACCTTCGTGCGAGACCCGCTGGCCCGGTTCGTCTCGGCCTACGACCACATCCAGACCGACGACCTCTGGGACTACCTCCCGGAGATGAAGCGGTTGCTCGACCGCCACGGCGGCACGGCGGCCGAGGTGGCGGAGGGGCTCGCGCCGGACTCCGAGATCCTCGCCCTGCCCTGGTTCGCCCAGCAGCACAGCTTCCTCGAGATTCGCGGGCGGCTGGCGGTCAACCGGGCCTTCAAGACCGAGTCGTTCGCCGGCGACCTCGACGTGATCCGGGCGGAGACCTCGATTCGGTTTCGGACCCCGGCTCCGGTCAATCGCCGCGGCCAGCCGACCGGATCGCCCGCCGACCGCCTGGGCGCAGCGGCCGTCGCCAACCTGCGCCGGATCTACGCCCGCGACTTCACGCTGTTCGGCTACTACTGAACGCCACCGGCTCGGCCGCCATCCGGAGCCGTTGGTCGCACGGTCGGCTAACGCCGCGCCGGAACGCGACGAGGGGCCAAGACCCGGCAACCCGGGTTGCGCCTGCCTCGCTTCAGAAAGCGCGAGCACCGCCGAACTGGATCACCGACGTCGGTCCGGCCCGGTCGGTGCCGTAGTTCCAGCTCCCGAACATCGCGTACCGCCGGCCGAACGTCCTGATGAACCCGCCACCCACGACGGTCTGATTGGCGACCCGCGGCAGCGCCGCCTGGTTCTTGAAGCCCTGCAAGAAGAGCGACAACCCGTCTGCAACCTCCTTTTCGAATGACCACTGCACCGCATCGGTGAAGCCGACCGCGTCGCCGCTCGCCTGGTCACCCACGACGCCGACGTTCCACTCCGCCTTGATGCCCCAGGGAAGTGAGTTGCGGAACAGCATCATGATTCCTGGCTGGGTGCCCACATTGAAAGCCGGGCTGCCCCACGGCGTCTGCACGTAGACCTCCATGCCCGTGGCCGGCATGAACCACTCCGGCACCTCGTCGGAGAAGTGAATCTTGGTGTCGAAGACGACCGGCGAGAAGCCGCTCGTGGCGGCGGCGCCACCACCCGCCGCGGAGGCCGTCAGGCCGTTGCCGAAGAACCGGAACTCGACCCGGTCGGTGAGCCCCACCCGCAGCAGATACTCCCAGTTGTAGGTGGAGGTTTGCAGGTCGCGGACGCTCGTGGTGTACGTCAAGGGACTGGTTTCCAGATAGACCCAGCCACGGGGCAGCGTGTAGGGGCTGTTGGGAAAGTTCGCGGTGTCGGGGCCGGGCTCTCGGATGTCGGGCTCGGCCAGCGAAGTGCGCGGATCGACTGGATCGGGAAACCAACGGGCGAGCAGCCGCGTCAGCGCCCGGTCCGATTCAAGATCCGGGTCGTCGTCTCCCGCAAGCGGGTCGCCATCCAGTTCGCGAGGGTTGCCACCGGGAGCGGGAGTATCGAAGCTGCGGCCCCCACCCCGTGGCTGCCGCGCCGTTTGGGCTTCGGTCCGTTGGGAGACCAGCCAGACGACCGCCAAGATCGTGGCCCGTGCGACCGCCCACGCCACCCGCCGGGTGGAAAGCGGGGGACGCGATTCGGAGCGGCTCTCGTGCACGGGCGTCATCGCCGTTGATCCAGGCCGTTCAGCCCCGCACCGAGCGGG
>Ga0214917_10006288_pt1 | contig 12380 bp, 6 predicted proteins | sample LL_1208_BB_MetaG_FD_177983 | JGI IMG/M metagenome (GOLD analysis project Ga0214917, IMG submission 177983) | Freshwater microbial communities from Lake Lanier, Atlanta, Georgia, United States - LL_1208_BB | ecosystem: Environmental > Aquatic > Freshwater > Lake | place: USA: Georgia | collected...
TAAGTGTTGATGAAACATTACAAACTGTTGCCGCCCTGCGTCAACGCTTTCCAAATTTAATTGATCCACCAAGTGATGACATCTGTTATGCAACACAAAATCGACAGGTTGCGATTAAGCAGATTGCACCACAAGCGGATTTAGTTTTAGTAGTTGGATCAAAAAACTCTTCAAACTCAGTGCGCTTAGTTGAAGTCTCACTTGAATATGGCGCTAAAGCTGCCTACTTGGTGGATTTTGCCGATGAGGTTAATGAGGAGTGGTTAGCGGGCGTAAAAACTATTGGCGTATCAAGTGGTGCATCGGTGCCGGAGATTTTAGTAGAGGATTTATTAAAGTGGTTAGCAGCTCGCGGATTTGGTGAAGTAGAAACTGTTACTGCAATGGAGGAGCATCTGCTATTTGCAATGCCGCCAGAGCTTCGAAAGGATTTAAAGGCCGCCGGAAAATGATTCAGCCTGCTTATTAATTTCACTCTTTCGTTCTTTTTTGTACCAAACAAACCAAGCAACTGCAGCGCCACTGATTAGGTAAAAGGCAACAGCTGAAAGTCCGGCGATTAAATCTAGGATGAACTTAGTTGGCTTTAAAGAGCCACCACCAATTGTTGGCAGCAAAAGCAATGAAATAATTAATAATGAGATAGGTGGAGCAACTGCGTTGACATAAGCAGTTCCTTTTCGGCCAAGATAAATGCCACCAAAAAAGGCGATCCAAAGCGATATTCCAGTGATGATTCCGTATGAGTGACGGAATAAAAGTTCAATTGCAGCAAGGAGGAAGATAATTAAAAATTGTAAGACCGCAACACCGGCCCTGGTTAATCCCGGACCTTTAATCGCCATTTTCGATCTCTTCTACCTCAATGAAATCATCATCGCCTTGAATTAATTTTAATTCACGAACATTCCCAGGTGGTTCCGGATACTCAATTGCTAACTTATCCTTATCGCCGCTGACACCGAGATTGTGTATTCTGCGTGCTGGACTCAAGACAGTTTTTTCAGCGGTTGGAATTAGATCCTCATACGCTTTTGAGGTTGAGGATATTGCTTTACCAACTGCAACGATCTTGCTGTGTAGCAAGGTGATATTTTTTAAGAAGGTTCCGGCAACCTTTTGGATTTCATCGGCATTTTCAGCCAATTTATTGCGTGAAAAAATATTTCCAATAGTGCGTAGCAATGCCATCATAGATGTTGGAGTTGCCACAGTTACATTTAATTTAAAGGCTTTCTCGAGGAAGTTTGGATCCGTTCGCAGCGCCTCGGCTAGAAGAGTTTCAAATGGAACAAATAAAATTACAAAATCTGGTGAGCCTTGAGATTTGTGGTAGCCACGTTTTGCCAGTGCCTCTACATGTTTTAATAAATCTTTCGTGTGAAGTTGTAAAAACTCATCTCGTTCACTTTGAACCTCTGTACCAAATGCTTCAAGGAAACGATCAAATGGAAATTTTGAATCGATAAATATAGTGGAGCCACCAGGCATCTTTACCGTGATATCTGGAATGCCAGAGGAATCAGAGTCTGTAGATGATTTTTGTCTGGCATATTCGTGGCCTTCGCGCAGACCAGCACCTTGCAATAAAAGCTCTAACTGCGCCTCGCCAAATTTGCCACGAGTTTGGCTGCTTGATAAGGCACCCGCGATTTTCTTGGTTTCATCAAATATTGATTCAGATGCTCGGCGCATCTCATTAATTGTTGTCTCTAACTTTGCCTCTGCTTCAGTACGAATGCGATTTGCTTCATTTGATTGCTGTGAAAGTTTTTGAACTGTTTCTTTCATTGCAGTTAATTCAGCGGTTAACTTGATTGAGTTTTCAGTTTTGCTTCGTTCGGCTTCAAGTTGTGTTTTGTAATCTGCAAGAAGGGCTGAATCTGCACCGCCACCATTTTTATTTTTGGAAATTAATCTGCCAATAACAACACCGATTACAACACCGAGTGCCACACCAATTAATAGGGCAACTAAGGTAATTAATGAGGAGGACATGCACATATCTTGGCAGTATCAACTGACAAAACCTCATAAATTCTAAATCTAACCCGTAATGATCTAGGCTCTACCCCTCGTGAGCCTTTCAATCGGAATTGTCGGACTGCCAAATGTGGGTAAATCCACCCTTTTTAATGCGCTGACTAAAAACAATGTCCTTGCCGCTAATTATCCCTTCGCCACGATCGAACCCAATGTTGGCGTGGTTGGCGTTCCAGATACCCGCCTGGCAAAGCTTGCAGAAATTTTTAGCTCGGAAAAAATCCTGCCCGCAACCGTATCTTTTGTTGATATCGCAGGCATTGTAAAAGGGGCATCAGAAGGTGCTGGTCTTGGAAATAAATTTTTATCTAATATTCGCGAAACTGATGCAATTTGTCAGGTAATTCGAGTATTTAAAGATGGCGATGTTGTTCATGTAGATGGAAATGTTGATCCGAAAAAAGATATGGAAACAATAAATACCGAGCTGTGTTTAGCTGATCTGCAAACTCTTGAGAAAGCAATTCCAAGATTAGAAAAAGAGGTACGCACTGTTAAAGAAAAAGGCGCAGTTCTTGAAGCGGCAAAGCAGGCGCAAGAGATTTTAAATCAAGGGCAATTACTTCGTGGCAGTAAGGTTGATTTAGCGGCAATTGCAGAATTGCAACTTTTAACTGCAAAACCATTTTTATATGTGTTTAATGTTGATGCTGCTGAATTAGGCGACAATTCACTTCGAGCAGAATTAGCGGCGTTAGTAAAACCTGCAGAGGCAATCTTTTTAGATGCCAAGACTGAAGCAGAATTAGTTGATTTAGATGAAGCAGATGCGCTGGAATTATTGAAATCAATCGGATTAGATGAGCCCGGTCTTACTACATTGGCTCGAGTTGGATTTAATACATTAGGATTACAGACATATCTCACCGCTGGTCCAAAAGAGACCAGAGCGTGGACGATTCATAAGGGTGATACCGCACCAGCAGCAGCTGGTGTAATTCACACAGATTTTCAAAAGGGATTTATTAAAGCAGAAATAGTTGCCTTTGATGATCTAGTTACTGCCGGATCAATGGTGCAAGCCCGCGCCAATGGCAAGGTGCGAATGGAAGGCAAAGATTACGTAATGGCTGATGGTGATGTAGTGGAGTTCAGATTCAATGTCTAATAATTTGTCTAATAGTCATGTGTCTAAGAAGCAACCACACCTAGAAGGATTAGAGCTTAAGAAGCGGGAAAACTTACGTAACGTGGCAATCATTGCGCACGTAGATCATGGCAAGACAACCTTGGTTGATGCGATGTTATGGCAATCAGGTGCATTTGCTGCTCACAAAAAGCAGGATGAAGGCACAGATCGCATGATGGATTCCATGGATCTAGAGCGCGAAAAAGGAATCACAATTCTTGCCAAAAATACAGCGGTAAAACGTGGTGACACTATTGTTAACATCATTGATACACCTGGTCACGCCGACTTTGGTGGCGAGGTTGAACGCGGTCTAGAAATGGTTGATGGCGTTATCTTGTTGGTAGATGCCTCTGAAGGTCCACTGCCACAAACACGTTTCGTATTAAGAAAAGCATTACAAAAAAATCTGCCAGTTATTTTGTTAATTAATAAGGTTGATCGTCCCGATGCACGCATTGCAGAGGTTGTTGATGAGGCTTACGGATTATTCCTTGATCTAGATGCAAATGAAGAACAGATTGAGTTCCCAATTGTTTATGCATCAGCAAAAGCAGGACGTGCTTCAAAAAATCGTCCAGCAGATGGTGATATGCCAGATAAAGAAAATCTTGATGAGTTATTTGAAGTTATTTTCTCTGCAATTCCAGCACCTACTTATCACGAAGGCGCGCCATTGCAAGCACATGTTACAAACCTTGACTCCTCACCATTCTTAGGACGCTTGGCTCTTTGCCGCGTTCGTGAAGGTGTTATTAAAAAGGGTCAATCAGTTACATGGATTAAAACCGATGGCACAACAGAACGAGTTAAGGTCTCTGAATTATTGATGACTGAAGCGTTAGAACGGGTTCCAGCGCTAGAGGCACACCCGGGCGACATTATTGCAGTTGCTGGAATTGAAACAATTACATTGGGTGAAACCCTTGCTGATTTAGAAAACCCACATGCACTGCCACTGATTACTGTGGATGAGCCAAGTATTTCGATGACAATTGGTATCAATACATCACCACTTGCTGGCAAGAGCGGAAATAAGTTAACTGCACGCCAAGTTAAAAATCGTCTTGATGCAGAGCTTGTCGGTAATGTTTCATTGCGCATACTAAACACCGATCGCCCAGATACTTGGGAAGTACAAGGTCGTGGTGAATTACAACTTGCAGTACTTGTTGAAATTATGAAGCGCGAAGGATTTGAATTAACAGTTGGTAAGCCACAGGTAGTTACCAAGATGGTTGATGGCAAGTTACATGAGCCGATGGAGCGTTTATCAATTGATGCACCAGAGGATTACTTGGGTGTTATTACTCAATTAATGGCGCTGCGCAAAGGCCGCATGGAGCAAATGGTTAACCACGGTGCTGGTTGGATCCGCTTGGATTACCGAGTGCCATCTCGAGGCTTAATCGGTTTCCGTACCGAGTTCTTAACTGAAACTCGTGGAACCGGATTACTGCACCATGTATTTGATGGATATGAAGCATGGCATGGTGAATTACGTACTCGTTCAACTGGTTCTTTAGTTTCAGATCGCATGGGAACTGTTACCAGTTACGCACTTTATGGAACTCAAGATCGTGGATCAATATTTGTTGAACCAGGTGATGAGGTTTATGAAGGAATGGTTATTGGCGAAAACTCTCGTGCTGAAGATATGGATGTTAACTGTGTACGGGAAAAGAAGTTAACAAATATGCGTGCATCCGGAACTGATGAAGCAGAGCGATTAATTCCAGCTAAGAAATTAAATATGGAGGGTGCGCTTGAGTTTTGTCGTGAGGATGAGTGCGTTGAAGTAACTCCTGCGGTTGTTCGAATTCGTAAGGTTATTTTGGATGGCTCAACTCGTGCCCGAATTACCTCTAAAAATAAGCGAGCAAACGAGAACGCTTAATTAGTGGTTTATAAACCATTAAAAAAGCCTTATTTCATCTGATTGTCGGCGCCCACCAGTTAAATTAGGGCGTGGCCAATAATGCAGCAGGTAAATTGCAGCTAGTTCGCGCGCGATTGCATAAAAAAAGTTCGATTCAATTTACAAGTGCTCAACAAGATGTAATTAATCATCGCAAATCGCCATTACTGGTAACTGGTTCAGCCGGAAGTGGAAAAACAACCACATTAATCGCAGCAATATCTGCGCGAATAGCTGAAGGCTGTGATCCAAACACAATCTTGGCGATCACTTATGGCCGTGAAAGCGCCAGTAAATTACGAGATTTAATTGCAACCGCAAATCCAAATCGCCACACTGTAAATGAGCCAATTGCACGGACCTTTCACTCAATTGCATTTTTGATATTAAATGATCACTCATTAAATCAAAGCGATGAAGTACAAAAGAAATATATTTTGCTATCAGGTGCCGAACAAGATTATGTAATTAGAGAGTTACTGTTGTTTGATGTTCAAGAAGAGAAGAAACAGCCTGGATCTACCGGTTGGCCAAGGGATCTTGTGCCAGCCCTCACAACTAGAGGATTTGCTAAGGAGCTCCGAGATTTTATCGGACGTGCAACTGAGCGTGATTCATCACCTGATGAATTAATTGAGTACTCCAATAAATATGGCCAACAATATTGGCCAGCAATCGCTAAATTTTGGCAAAGATATTTAAGGAATCTTGGTTTAAGCGAGACCACCACAACTGATTCATTAATTAGAATCGACCCCAGCGAAATAATTATCGCTGCTGGACATAAATTGGAAGCGAACCCCAAACTTCGAGAAAAGTATCAGAAATTATTTCCAATTATTTATGTGGATGAGTTTCAAGAATCAGATCGAGGTCAGCGAAAGTTATTAGAGCTATTAAGTGGCCCAGAGCTAATAATTTTTGCAGATCCAAAATCAACAGTCGGCCGTTTTAGAGGAGCAGATCCCGAAAATTTACTTGCTGATCTAGAAAAAATGGGGATTATAAATCAGATTAATTTAGATCAAAGTTTTAGAAAAATAAATAAAACCTCTGTTGCAAAGTTAAGCAGTTCAACAGAGGAAGCAAATTACATCGCCCACCAATTTCGTAGCGCATATTTAAAGGATGGCATCCCTTGGTCACAAATGGCAGTTATTTTGCGCTCACCTGGATCGCAGGTAGGTGCGCTGCAACGAGCCTTTGCAATAAATAATGTACCGGTAGAAATTGATGCACTTGCACTATCACTTGCAGATAATCCCGCAATTAAACCCATTTTGACTATTGCCCAAATTGCGTTAAAACATATCTCCTTAATTCCAGCTAATTGGGAGATTATTGAAGAGTTACTTCACAGTGAATTCGCCGGCGCTGATGCAATCTCGATCAGGCAAATGCGGATCGCCTTATCAAAGGCAGAAAAAGTTAATCAAAGTACAGATGCCAAAACTTCTACTGAGTTAATTTTAGATGCGCTGACAGCACCAACAATTGCCATTGATTGGAATCTGGCAGCACCGCTTAAAAGATTAAATGATCTGATTTCACATGCGGTTAAATCTTTAAAAAACAATGGTGACATTTCAGATTTACTCTGGAGCATCTGGAGCAATGGTAAAGATTATGAGGGCAAGTTAATTTCGCAAAGTTGGCAAGATACCGCACTTGCTGGAGGCGTAAATGGGGCAATCGCTGACAGTAATTTAGATGCAGTTATTCAATTATTTGAGGTTGCAAGAAGATTTAGTGAGCGAATGCCAGGGGCAAAACCACAATTATTTATCAACCAATTACTTGGTGAAAAAATATTAAGTGACAGCATCACTGCAACTGCGCAACGCAATGAGGTTGTAAAGGTATTAACGGTCCACAGCGCTAAGGGTCAAGAGTGGCAATTTGTTGCATTAGCTGGAATGCAGGAAGGTACTTGGCCAAATTTAAAGCAACGCGGCTCACTTCTTGGCAGCGAAAGATTGGTTGAAATATTTAGACATGGAATAAGCAATCCACAAGCGTTGGATGCAATCTCAGCTAGCGGTTTGGCAGAGGATGAGGATCGATTATTAAATGTGGCACTTACAAGATCAACCGATCAAGTATTAATTACCGCGGTTGAACAAGAGGATAATGAGCCATCTAAATACTTTAATAAATTTGCTGGCGATGAACTTGAGTTTACCAAGCCACAACGTGCAATTACCCAAGCCGCATTAATTGCTGATTTAAGAAGCACCTTACTTAAGTCAGAGGATAAAGCTGAAAAGGATTTTGCCGCTCGTGCATTAAAAACTTTGGCTGCAAATGGTGCATATGCTGCAGATCCTATGAATTGGCTGGGCACATTAGAGTTTTCTCAAATTGAACCAGTAGTAAAAGCTGATGAACAACTTCGGATCTCACCAAGTTATCTCGAATCATTTGATGATTGTGGTGTTAAGTGGATGCTAGAACGAAGTGGTGGTAGTGACAGTGATTCAACTGCGCAAGTTTTAGGAAGTGCTATTCACGTTTTAGCAGCGCAATTCAAAGAAAATCCAGATCTTTCAGTTGAACAATTAGAAGAGAGATTAAAGGGTGCATGGTCATTAATTGATATAAATAAGGGGTGGATTAAGGATTATGAGTACCGCCGAGCATCAACAATGCTTCATAAATTCTATACCTGGCAATTAGGTAGAGAAAATAAATTAATTGATGTAGAGCGCAAATTTGCATTTGAATTAGGCAACGCCAAAGTCACTGGATCAATAGATCGACTTGAATTAACCAGCGAAGGTAAGTTTTATATTGTTGATTTGAAAACTGGGAAAAGCTTAGTTACAGCCGAGGATGCCAAAACCAATAAGCAACTTCAGGTTTATCAATTAGCGGTGGTTGAAAATGGATTTGCGGAAAAACTTGAGAGCAATCAAGTTGCCGGAGCTGAATTAATATTTGTCGGAAATCCAAAGGCTAAGAGCGCAGCAGTTAGATCACAAAGTGCAATTGATGCAGATCAAGTACGAGCAGATTTATTAACTTCAGCGGCTGGAATGAGTGCTGCTACCTTTACCGCAAAGATAAATGATCGTTGTCGTACTTGTTCTCTCAAATCATCCTGCCCAATTCAGCCACAAGGTCGGCGGGTGATTGAATGATCTCTGCATTAGAAATTGCAAAGCGAATCAAGGCGGTCGATGAAACTTATCGTGAGCCAACCAAAGAGCAAATTCCAATTATTCAAGCACCACTTGTACCTGCGGTGGTAATTGCGGGCGCTGGTTCGGGAAAAACGGAAACCATGAGTCAGCGAGTTTTATATTTAGTGGCAAACTCAATAATTACCCCAGATCAATTACTTGGACTTACCTTTACCAGAAAATCAGCGGGAGATTTGGCCAAACGTATTCGCAAAAGATTACGACAATTAAAGGCAGCTGGATTACTTCCTGCCAATGTTGATGAATCAGAGTTAACTGTCTCTACTTATCACTCTTACGCCGGACGAGTGCTAGCTGATCACGCAATCCGAATTGGTATTGATGCAGCGGCAGATCCAATTGGAGAAGCAGCTGCTTGGCAGATTGCATATGAGGAGGTGCAAAGATTTGCTGGAAATGAGTTGCAAATTGATGGCTCACCCAAATCAGTTGTTGAAGAGGTTATGGAGTTATCGACGCAGCTTGCCGAAAATAATAAAACTGCAAGTGATGTCGCTGAGTACAGCTATAAATTACTTGATCAATTAGCGCAATTCAGTGATAAGCAAACTAATCCAGTCAAAGAGTTTATTGCGGAGATTAATCAACGGCTTGCAATCCTGCCAATTGTTGAAGCATTTGATAATCGCCGTAAAGAGCAGGGACTTTTAACCTTTAATGATCATATGTCGATGGCGGCACAATTAGTGGCACAATCTAAAGCGGAGCACAATGATGATATTGGTCAATTAGAGCGCGATAAGTACAAGGTTGTTTTACTTGATGAGTATCAGGACACATCTTTTAATCAGATTAATTTCCTAGCAAATCTATTTGGCAATAATCATCCGGTAACCGCAGTTGGTGATCCAAATCAAGCTATTTATGGTTGGCGCAGCGCAAGTTCTGAAACCTTAGATACCTTTTCGCAATCATTTAATTCAAAGGCAACCCGTTATTCATTGCTGACAACATGGCGAAATGATCAATCAATTCTGGAAATTGCCAATGTAATGATCGATCAAATTGCGCAGGACAATGCAAATTTGTCAGCAACGCCAGGTTTATTAAAAGCGCAGAGAGTTATTGAAAAATTATCACCAAAACCAGATGCCAAAACTGGCGAGGTTATCTGCGGCATTTATGAAACACAGATGCAAGAAGCGCAGGCAATTGCTGAGTACTTTGCAAAGTACTGGTTTGATCCAGCACGCGAAAAACTTCCAGAATCTGAACGTTCTACTTTTGCTGTGCTTGTTCGAGTTCGCTCTCAAATTGATGCAATCCAAATTGCATTTCAAGATAAAAATATTCCAACTGATGTTGTTGGTGTTGGTGGATTGGTTCATATTCCAGAGGTTGCCGACATTATTGCTCTCCTGCGTACTTTAACTATGCCCGATTCTGGTACCGCACTAATGCGTTTGCTAACTGGTCCTTACCTTTCACTTGGCGCAAGAGATTTAATGGCGCTAGGTGCATTCACCCGAAAATATGCAGCAGAAAATGATCACACAAGAGGTAAGCAATTAGAGGATGCATTAACCTCAACGCAAGTGCAAGTTGCAACTGCAGATGAATTTGCCTCTGGTTCAATTATCGAGTCACTTGAACTTTTAATTACTTTAACCCCTAAAGAGTTAAAGCATTACACCTCATCTCCCGAGTTCAGCGATATTGCCTTAGCTCGGCTTCGCCAATTTGCAATTGATCTGCGTCAATTACGAAGAAATTTAACTGGCTCCATTACCGATGCATTGCTTGCCGCAGAGCATTTCCTATCACTGGATACCGAGGTCTTAGTTCGCAGCGGGTGGAAAAATGGACGCAAAGATTTAGATCGATTCTTAGATGAAGCTGCTCGCTTTCAAAAAAATGGCGGAACATTATTTGGATTTTTACAGTGGCTAAAGATTGCTGAGGATGCAGAGGGTGGATTAAAAGCGGCAGAGGTTGATGTCAGAAGTGATGCGGTACAAATTCTCACGATTCATTCTGCCAAAGGCGCAGAATGGGATTATGTGGCAGTTCCAGGTCTTGCTGAAAAAAATTTTCCAAATGTTGGACGCCAATCAGATAGTTGGGTTAAAAATGCCGGCTCTATTCCAGTAAGTATGCGTGGAGATTTTGCGCAGCTGCCTGAGATTAATTTTGCTAATTTTTCCACAAACAAAAATTTAAAGGATGGCTTAGAGAAGTTTGGTGATGAATGGAGGGCGCGTAAAGCGGTAGAGGAGATGCGCCTTGCCTATGTGGCATTTACCAGAGCAAAACATGGATTATTTTGTGCAACTTCGCACTTTAGAATTGGTGAAAATGCTGTCACACCAAGTCGGTTGTATCAATTGTGTGCGCAATTTCTTCCGGGAATTAATGGCGCAACAGTTTTGTTTGATACGCCTATCCCTGAAGGAAAAAATCCACTCAAAGAAAATCCAATCACCGGTACTTGGCCAGATCAATTATCCAGGTATGAGGTTAAGACAAGGCAAGTAAGAGAGAGTGCCAATTTAACTGCACAGGCATTGCCATTTACAGATAAAGAGTTAGCAGATTTAGCCAGTAAAAATGAGATGGTAAATGATCTTAATGCCTTACTTCACGAGTTAAAAAATAAATCAGATATCACTCAGGTATTTTTACCAGCCAGATTATCGGTTTCAACCTTGCTATATCTAAAGCAAGAGCCAGAGCAATTAGCGCTTAGATTGCGCCGGCCAATGCCAAATCACATCGATAAATATGCTCGGCGCGGAACTGAGTTCCACCTTTGGCTGGAGGATCACTTTAAACACACTTCATTGATTTCGATGGATGAGTTATTTAATAATGCAAATTCCGCGCAAATTCCTGGCGGGCAAGCTGATCAACTAGTTGATGCGCCATTACTTGAGTTACAAAAGGCGTGGTTATCAAGTCTCTGGGCAGAAAAGAAACCAATTGATGTCGAGCTTGGTTTTGAAACTGTTATTGCAGATACGGTAATTCGTGGTCGCATTGATGCAGTTTATGAAAATTCTTCCGGAAAATTTGAGGTAGTTGATTGGAAAACTGGCAAAGTCAAAAGCGGTGAGGATCTTTCAGCAGCAGCGGTACAACTTGCCATGTATCGATTGGCATTTGCCAAGTTAAATAAGATTGATATCGAAAATGTTAGTGCAGCTTTTCATTATGTTGCCCAAAATGAAACTGTCAGACCAGCAGATTTAATGACCGAAGCCCAGTTAATAGAGATTATTTCGCAAATTCCAGTTATCAATTAAAGGTTAGCTCAGCTAACTAAAAGTAATCTCTGCTCCAATTGGAATATGGTCTGAAATTATTGGTTTTAATTGTTGAAGCTTTTTTACAGTAAACCCAGAATCTCGCTTCGCTAACAGATAATCAAATTGAATTTTTGGTCCCCAACTTGGATAGGTGCTTTGTTTTATCAATGAGCTCCAGCCACCAGTTATCAAAGATAGCTTTGAGGGTAAATCTGCTGGCAGATTTAAATCTCCACTCAGAATATGTTTACCTGGAATTGATTCTAAGAATTTACTCAATCTACCTAATTGGTAGAGATTTATACCTGGTGCGAAGGAAAGATGAGTTGTTGTAATAGTTAGACCATTTTCTAACTCGGCAATTAATGCAATTCTTGGTTCATCCTGAACATAAATAAACCTTGCACCGGCTTTATCTTCGCTAGGAATTACAAGCGGCATACCAACTAGAGATCTACCAAGATATTTAAAGTGAAATTTCTTTATGCTCTGATTTGTGGCGAAACCAATTCCGTAGCTAGTCAGAGATGGATTTTGGATTGATTCACTTGAGATTATTGGTGGATTCTTCTCATCAATTTTTCGCCATTTTTCACCAGGAGTTCCGATTAAGGTTGAAATAAAAACCCAAGTTTTCAATCCCATGGCTTCGGCGATAACTTGCGTTTGATTTAAATTACCAGAACGATTTTGATTCAAATCTACCTCTTGTAAACCTATAAAATCTGGTTTTAAATTTTGCGCTATATCGGTGGCTGCGGTAATTAAATTATTTTTCCATTGCTCAGCCGTTAGCTTTTTTGTTGGCGGAATTTGCTCACCGTGGAGGATATTCCACGAGA
>Ga0214917_10006289_pt1 | contig 12379 bp, 11 predicted proteins | sample LL_1208_BB_MetaG_FD_177983 | JGI IMG/M metagenome (GOLD analysis project Ga0214917, IMG submission 177983) | Freshwater microbial communities from Lake Lanier, Atlanta, Georgia, United States - LL_1208_BB | ecosystem: Environmental > Aquatic > Freshwater > Lake | place: USA: Georgia | collected...
AGCGACTTTGTCGTCACCAAGCTGTTGGCGTCGGGGTATGTTGTGTGCCCGCTCCCCGACGATCCCACCAAGCGGACGAAGCGGCTGAAGGATCTGGGCATAAGAACGTCGTATGCATCGCAGTGCACATTGTCTTGGCACGAGGATTCGTGCAGGACGATCCCGGCACCGCCCCCGATGGATGCGGGGAGGCTGGTCATGACGGTCGTGTCGGTGAGGAGGGTGTTCCCGAAGGACGCGGTCATTGATTCGGGGAGGCTGTGCGACCTGTGGAAGAAGCACATGGGGACGTCCGAGACGCCACCGGAGTGGGGCGATCCGGGTGGGGACATGTGCGAGGTCGTGAGGAGGGTCATGGCGGACAAGGCGGTCATTGTCATGAATGACAAGAAGACGATGGGAGAGATCTTTTCATCGGACAAGTCGTGCATCGCGATGGTGCGTCGGATCATCCGGAGTCATTTCGGCATGTCGGAGGATCATGATCTCAAGGCTCACCCGGACATGACGATCCAGCAGCTGCAGCGGATTTTGGATAAGGAGAGGTGGGCGATCGTCATGGACGGTGTGCGGCACTGCCGCGGGTGCGAGTGCACGCTGTGCCTGTTCAGGGACCGATCGCTGCCAGCGCATGCCCAGCTGGCGAGGCGGATGGGTCTTAGGGGGTCGTCCGTCGAGCCGGGGACGAGGATGGAGTATTGTATCACGAGGCATGCCGATGATCCGAAGGCGAGGCTTTCGATGAAGCTGGAGGACCCGGACTACATCCGTTCATCGAGGGGTCTCATCAGGGTCGATGTGTTTTATTATCTGGACCTGTTGTGCAATGCCCTGGATCAGCTGTGCACGGTGTGCTTCAGGATGCCCGTGTTTGAGCAGCAGCTGAGGATCTACAAGGCGAGGCGCGAGTGCATGTCCATGATCGAATCCACCCCCGAAATAATCATCCCATCATGGACAAAAATTGAAGATAGTCCGTCCAAGGTATGAGAGCAAGATGAGGTTCTTTCTGAGGACGGTGTGCAGTGCTTACTGCGCGTTGATGCGACCCCTCGACGGTGGCATCCGGAGTGCTCCGGTAGTCCGGACGGCACTTGATGTGGGGTGTGGGGAGGGACGATCCACCATCGATTTGTGGAAGAAGCATCCCGATCATGTTGTGCTCGGCATCGACCGAGACGCGACAAAGATCCGCAGGGCTCGAATGAAGTATCCGAACGTGCTCTTCAGGACGGCGGATCTCATGGATCTGACATCAGGGGGCTTTGATATCATACAGATGAGGAATGTGATTCACGATGTCGATGATCTGGAGGGTGCGATCGCACGGATCAGCCACCTGCTCAGGCCCAACGGGCTGTTCATCCTTTCCGAAGAGGACACGCGCGATGTGCACACACTCAGCAGGTATTACCGCTCCTGTAGCACATCGATGGGCTGGTGCCGACAATGCATCATCAATGACGACAGGGCAGAATTCATCTTCCAAAAATCCTGGACCTGAGACAATCGACCTCTATGAAGAGGTCTTTAAGGAGGATGATGACGACCCCGGATTCATTAAAAATCCGTAAGATGGATTTACCAAACACTGCACGGGTCAACTTTGGATTCACTCGGATCTCCTATCCTCATCTGATTCTTTAAACCTGTAATCAAACCCACCTTATGAACAGGGTTCAAACCATCTACAGATTATTGATGAAACGGCTTAAAGACGTGATATGTCTTTAAATCATTTCGGTCATTGCTTTAAGGCGGTTCCAACCCGGATCAAAAACCCTTCCCAAATTGAGTTAAGGATTCATCTAAGGGGGGGGGTTGAATACAGAGAAGGAGAGAAAATCCAAAGTTAAACCCGGTTTGAGTCTTATCGCGTAGCACTTCCTCCTGTTGAGTGGAAGTACCCCTTCAGTAGTCCACTGGGACTGATTAGTTCCTGAATCTGTTGATCATTGCTTGGACGACGAGTGGATTGTTGTTTTTGTGCTCTGGGGGCCTTTTTTGTTTTCTGATCGGCGAGTAATTCCTGTTCAGAAGGTCTTCTGGATGATGGCCGCTTCAGATATTGAAAAATGCCGCCTCTGAACCAAAAATCCAAGAATGGGTTGCCGGTTCTGAGAGGCGCAGCGGTCGATCTGCTGCTTGTTGTGGAATGCGTGGCGCGTTGCACCTCCAATCCTGGTATAATCAGGCCGATGCTTCGGTTAACGAACGAATACAGGGATTGTGAGCGATGCACCTGTTGGTAAGGATTTATGCATGATGTTGGCCCGTGTATCTCAATACCTGAAAGCACCGTCCTGAGCTTCGCAAACGTCTGCTTCAGCGTATCAATCGTGCAATTAAAATTTGATTCAAGCACTTGTCTTATCGGCTCAGCATCTGTCCTTAACTTTTGGGTAATCTGTTGCTCGGTAAGGTTGTGAACTTTGGACGCATACTGCAGATTAATAGCCGCGACCACTCGAAACACCATGATAGCATATACAAACACATCGAGGTATTCCGGAGTGGAGCGGCCATCATTACGGTATATCTTTGAAAGATATTCGCGTGCCTTCTCCTCAGTCTGGTCAAAATTTTGTGTCAGTATCTTTGCCGCTGTTCCGCCGTGATTCAGCTTATTGAAGAACTGTATAAACTTGCTTTCTGATTTCGTCGCCCTGCTTCTCCACGTTATCCCATGTTCCTTTTTCAACTCCTTCATCCTTGCACTTAATGTTTTGACACCCATAGTTCGCGGATAATAATTCAGGGTGAGCTCATCGCCCTGTCTTATCTGCCTCAGTGTCATGACAACTATCGGATTTAAATTCACGTCCGGAATCTCCTGATGGATAAACGTCGTTATGGTTGGTGATATAAGAAAGGCGCAGTTGGTGTCGGCATTGTCATGATTAAAGAATGCGATGACGGGGATAAATAGTGCAGAACCGGGTCCCGTCCAATCATACGTATATTTTGTAAAATGTCTGTCATTTGTCATATGGTGTTCTGGCTGATCCTTCAACCGCACCAATAAGTTGTCTGAAGTATACTGCTTCACCAGATTAGGGTCATATTCTTCTATAAGGACGACTGTGTGGGGGGAATGTCTTCCGTCGCAATGATTCCCATCCCGGCATTGGGTATCAGAGACGGTCCTATCATTATTCCCTTTGAATAGCACGGAGTGTATGCATGCGTGGGTAATCCACTCCTCCGACGCCCGGCTGAAGCCCCTCCTGTGCTGCTGCGACGCCCGGTCGTTCGCTTCTTCTCTGACATTTTTTACTTACAAACTGATTTAAAAAAAAAAGCATATCTATGGGAGTTTTTTCCAAAAGAGAGCCACATGATTGAAACCAACTTTAGGCCGGCTTAAGCCGTATTAAAGTTTGATGGGGGTTGGTTTCAACCCTGCATCCAAAACTCGACCTTGAAAAAAAGGTGGGTTTGAATAGGATGCCCGAACGGGGTTTGACCGATCCACCGTGATAATGATATAAAAATGAAGGGTGGTGGATACAAGGTTTGTTGGAAAGGAGCATGGCTGCGGCGAAGAACAGCAAGAACTTTGTGCTGAAGAATGTCGATCCGGTGACGATCGATGACAAGTACCGTTTTTCGATCGATTTCAATCTGAACAAGAAGATTGTGCCTCCGAATGCCGTCAGACTGGACGATAATAGCGAGACCCAGACCAAGAAGATCCCGGCCGGCAAATCATCCATGATGGGATCGACGATACGCGTCGTCCATGACGGGATGGAGAAGGTCCCTCACATCATGGACGTGCCTACCTCGCTGATGGATCAGGGGAGCGTCCCCGCCGCGCTGAAGAACAAGGAATTCGTGTCGATCACATTCCTCGACGAGTCGAAGCGGGAGCACCACTGTGTGTCAACCATGACGACCCATGAGGAGATTGGCGAGACATCGATTCTGCACTGCTTCTGGTGCCGCCACCCCTTCCCGTACAGACCGATAAGTGCGCCCATCAGCTACGTGCCGAACCGCCTGCACAAGCAGTACCACTCGGAGATTACGCATGACACGCACATTCTCCGTGAAAATGTGGACAAGAGCATCCCCGATCACGCATCGGGCAGTGTCATGGTCGCGCTACAGAAGCGAGATTATTATGTGAGCGACGGGGTCTTTTGTTCGTTCAACTGCGCCCTCGCGTTCATCCGGTCCAACAAGCACGACCCGATCTACCGGGAGAGCGAGACGCTCCTGAACAAGATCTACTACGACCTCTTCGGCCTCGACAACCCCCCCATCCACGCATCGCCATCATGGAGGCTCCTCCGCAATTACGGGGGACACCTGACCATCGAGGACTTTCGGAGGAACCTGTTCAAGGTCGAGTACAAGCCCATCCACAGCACCGTCCTTCCCGTCATGAAGCCCATGGGTTTCCTCTTCGAGCGCCAGATCCGAATCTGATCTTAGGACAGTCGTCCTGACAGAATAAGGAGCTGCAATGAGCGGTCCACAAATCGCCTTCTGGGTCATGACCTCATTCATGAGCATGGTCGGCGTCTGGCGCCTTGCAGACAGCTGTCTGCGCAAGAGATGGTATGATCAGGTGGTGAGAGAAGAACTCCAGCAACCATAACAACTGTACAGGGTTGAAACCATCTACAATTTATTGATAAGACGGCTTAAAGACATTTCATGTCTTTAAATCATTTCGGTCATTGCTTTAAAGCGGTTCCAACCCTGCAACTGTATGGGCCGACTTTGAATCCACTCCAATGACCTCTCCTCCATAAAACCATCTTAAGGATTAGATGAATCCTTAAGTGTGTGATATGATTGATTACTGACATCGGTAATGTGTATCGATGTAATGCCGGATGATTGTTTCTTCGGACGAGGTTGCCTCCTCACCATTGTCCTTTGTAATTGTAAGTCGGATCGGATCAGACTGAAGTCCATTAGACCAATCGTATCTGAAGTGAAAATCGAATCGGACTTCATAATTGACCCCTTCCTTTTCCATAATAATGACCTCCTTCGTCGTCGCCCTCCCCTCATCCAGACAACTCTTGATCAATTTGAAGCATTCCGACGAGCTCTTGATTCGAAATCCCCGCGACATGTCGTTTACCATCTTATCATGTTTGGTTAAATGACGAGCGCGATTCATGATGATAAAAAAATGTCTGTCGAGATGGGTCTGAGGAGGATGTATCACGGTCGTCTGGATGAGGACCTGACATGATGATAGCTCTGACCAATGAATGAATGAATTTAATCCTATCTCTTCATCTGATCACGGTCGGTTCGTTAATGTGCGGGCAGGGTTGGAACCGCTTTAAAGCAATGACCGAAATGATTTAAATACATGATATGTATTTAAGCCGTCTTATCAATAAATTGTAGATGGTTTCAACCCTGACTCGGATCTCCTTATCTGAGTCCTTAACTTCAAACCTACCTTTAGATAGATAAATAAGTGTCATCAGAGTCGAGTTGGGTTTCATCCGCACAGGGTTTGCTACTGATCACGATTGGATAGTTAAGGAGAAAATAGGTGGAATTGGAATGAATTCTTCATACACGAACCATATAAATACGAACCATGATAGAATGAAATAAAAAACAGGAATGGATGGGATATCCGGGATATCCATCCATTATATTGTGCGTGAAGGAGATATACTACCGCATATCGAATCATTCATAGTCAGGACACAGAGCACACCATGTCCACCAAATATCATTGATATAATTCAGTACAAGATAATGGCGGATCTTTCAAAAAATCCCAGCTTGCGTGAATTCGATTTCCCTTATCCAACCTGTCCTATCCATGCAACAATCGAGGTAAGATCACCTAAAGACGACTGACCGGTCAATTAAGCTCGTGTGTTCATAATATAAATAAATGTCCGTCGAGATGGGATTGAGGAGGGCGGGGGATGTGTGGGCCCATGTCGGGGTGTTTCGGGGCCGCCTGGATGAGGACGTGTTGTCCTACCTGCGGGGTCTGCCCATCTTCAGCCTGGAACAGGACCAGCTCGAAGAGGGAGGCATGGGTGTGTGTCGGGATAAGTGCCATCCTGTTGGTCATGTGTATCACGAGGGCTGCTTCCACTCGAGGCCGGAGACCGGCTCTCTTATGAGATTGCATCCGCGGTTCGGGTGCATGATGCCGATCCCCGCGGCTCCCGAGCCCCTGCGGGCCTTTTCAGAAGCCCTCCGTGAGAACATGAGGTCTTGGTTAGCGGAGGAGGTGCTCCCGCACACGGATCGGCACGGGGCTGGTGTGGCGATGCTCGGCCGGGTGCTGGTGCGTGGCATGGCCTTTGGCAGCGTGGCCATACAGGTGCATGCGGGAGAGGGTGTTGACGGATCCTCCATGAACTGGCACTGCGACAATGCCAACTCGCTGCTCCATCTGGCATTGGGCATCCGTGGCACGCGCGTCCTGCACTCGCTCCGTCGACAGGAGGGTGGGTCTGTATCACGAGCCGAGAGGCTCATCCCAGGGGACGTGTACATCTCCGCTCCGACGCTGTTTGATCATGCCGTCGAGTACCCACGAGCGGATGAATGGGAGGATCGTGTGATTGCCATCCAGTTCCGCCTGTTGGTGGATGAGGAGGAGAACGACGCTCTCATGAGAATAAGAGGTAATGATGATGCGACAAGAGAGTTTCTGTGTATATGGGCCGAGGCAATCGCCCGTCTTCCGGGGGGCCTCCTGCCATCACTGGATCAGGTCCAGGGAATTATGAGGAGATGGGAGGAAGCCGCCTGAATGATCGAGTGAATTCGAAATAAAACCGACACAATGGGTTTTATTTTTCCAGATAAGATTAATAATAGCTCATGGCGCCAATACCGACTGGTGTGGATCACAAACAAGAAGTCAAGTTCAAGTGTTCTCGCAGAAGCAAAATGACGATAGTTGGTGAAGAGGTATGCATCCTCTTTACCATCTTTCATCTGAGGGCCAATGATGGTTGGATCATCCTGACCACAGACGAACCGATGGAGGTGGAATCGTCCATAGATTACAAGACATATTATCGCAAATTATCCTATAATGGGCATACAATAACGATTGAATACTTGGGCACGATAGGTGGACTGACGATACACTGTGGGTCGACTCATCATCCAAAATACGAGTTAACACCAACCGACTTGGACAGAATTACGAAGGATGAGGTATCGCTATTTATAAGTGATATACTGGCAAAATGTTTCAAAGATCCCACACCGTTTCTGCTGCATAAGGGAGGACTTTTGGATTAAAAAAACCGGTCGGAGAAGATGAGGTCGACGCTACACTCAGATTTATAGCAGAAGATCTGAACGATGATCTGCACGTTGAGCTGATGGGGGGAATAACAGGCCTTACACCTGATGATATCAAGGAGATGTCAAGAGGAATAAAGACAATCAAGGAAGATATTATGGAGCGACAAAGACAACAAAGGATAATGATTTCGTTAATACTGATATCATGGTTCTAGATATCTGCAGTCCCCTACAGGGCTGAAACCAACCCCCATCAAACTTTAATACGGCTTAAGAACAACTTCTTAAGCCGGACTAAAGTAAGTTTTAACCCTGGTCCCTAATCGCTGAGCTGGTTGAGGTAGCTCATGTCCCAGTGGGAGATGGTCTGGGGGTCGATCTTGAACAAGCTCGGGTCATTAATCTCCCGGACGGTCTGATCCTGGATGATGTTGAACCTCTTGAGCATCTTCTTATCAAAGGCGGTCAGGGGCCGGAGCAGTCCCCAGTAGGGCCGGAGGCCGAATACGGATGCTTTTATAATGGGCACAAAGACGTCGAGGAGCTGGATGAATCCCTTCTTTGTGTTGGGGAACCGCTGGGTCTCCATGTGATGGCTCTGATTATAATCATGACGGAAGAGGTGGAATTGGTTGTCCTCATCACTCAGAAAGACCTGGTACTCGCGCCTCGACCTATGCCCGATCTTGGGGTCGTCCAAGATGAAGCTTACACCGACCTTGTGCTGAAAGTCATTGTCGGGGAATTGCCGGGTGAGATCGAAGAAGTGGCAGAGGCTCACGACCGACTTGATGTCCTTCTTGACCAGCCTGAGCGACTTGCCGAACGCCTTGTTAAAATCCTTATTGACGAGGACGAGGGAGCGGAGGAGCTGGAACTGGTTCCGGCCGCCCTGTTGATCGGGGCGGCGCATCAGCTCCAACAGGGGCACCTTGTGCCCCACCGACTGCGTCGTGCCCGTGGTCGTCGACCTGCGGAGGTGCAGCCGACGAACACCCAGGATGGCCGCCAGCCTACCCCTCGCCTCCCGACGGACAGCCGGCGTCTCGGACCCGAGAGCATCCAACATCTGCCTGGGATCCAGACGCCCCTCCTTCACCTCCAAAATAACCGCGGCTCGATGCTTCTTCGGGATCAGCCCCAGCAGCTGCTGTCGAAATGACATTTTTATCATCCAAGCAGATAATAAAAATGAATTAAATTTTCAAACTCTGTGCGGGTCAAACTCAAACTTGATGACACTTAAGGATATTTATCTATGTATCCTTAAGGTGATCCGACGAAATCAGATGAAATCCAGAGTTAACCGGGGTTTGGAAATTTTTCAAGACCTGAATGGGTTCACTCGGAATCCCTCTGCTGACTTTGTCGGATCTCCTTAAATGTCTTCAAGGGGATGATTATCCAAACCCTGTGCGGGTTAAGTCTGGGTCAAACCGATTTTGAAGACACTCAAAGATTTACATAGGTGGGTTCGAAGACAGTGTCAGAGGAGGATGTTAGCCCGCACAGGGGTTGGTAATCGCTCAACGAGTGAGACGATTATTATTCATGGGCGTGTAGGCTTCGGAGATCATGAGGTATCCTCCGATTCGTGGTCTGGAGCACTGCCCGAGGGTTTTGGGGCATTTGTAGCCGGTGGGTTCATTCTCAAGACAGAATGGGACGCCGGGGCCGGTCGTCCTGCGCATGACGGATCCATCCGGGCACTTGCCGGATGCCGACGGCCGTGTGATCCTGCGTTCGTAATAGCACATGTCCGGCGTCGAGATATCAGGCTGTTCGCACTCCCTGGGCTTCAGTGTTGCCTGCATCCTTCTTTATGAAGAAATGATAAAAAAGATAACTCATCGGCAGAATCAGGACGAGCAGCAGCCATAAATAACGACGATTATCCTGCTCTTGGGATGGCTCATTATTATCATCTTCGACGGGCCCCTGCCGATTCTCGTCTTCCGATAACGGCCTCGATGTGCTCGAAGGAGGAGATGTCGTCTTCGGGCTTGTCTCCACCGGCGGTGCATTGAAGCATGATGTGCTCAGGGACACATCCCTTAGATTGACGTTCCCACCGGTGTTGACGATGGCGACAATGTTCTGGCAGATGTCGGGGCATTTGATGGTGGAGTAGGCGTTCTGGAGGGAGTAATCGACGATGATGCCGGGTTCGAACATGCACGGCGTGTACCAGCACATGGCGTTCCCCGACTGGGTTGCGACGCCGGTCCCGAGGACCTTGGTCGTGTTGACATAGACGTCCTTTGTTGCGCGGTTGATGCACTGGCATTCGAGGAGGTCGGTATTGTTCCTGCACGTGCTCGCATACTGCTGCCGTATGTAGGGAGCCGCGGTGTCCGTGGAGGAGACATCCAGCATCTCGGCGATCCCGGGGCAGTTGATCACATAATCGTTGTGGACCGGATTGGTGCTCGATAGCCGGGTGCACTTTGCCGACACATGATCACCTGAAAAGTCCCGGATGTAGTCCCTGCTCGGATCGGACGATGAGCCCGTCTTGAGTGGGCAGTACACACCGGGCCGATAGTCCTCGAGCGCGGTGCAGTAGGCTCCCCTGATGACATTGAACGTCAGCTTGTTGACGTCCTGGTAGGAGCCCAGGAGGCTCGATGGCGAGCAGAAGGTCCTCTGGACGGCTGACATCCGATCGGCATTCCCCACAATGTCCGTGATCAGATACGCAATGATATACACGCTCCCCGAATCCCGCACGATCGAGACCGGAGACATTCCCATGAGGGTCATGGACGACGTGGACGGCGTGATGGTTGCATAATAATAAAAAGATGCCTGATTTCCGGATATATAAGGACTCACCATTTAAATTTACGGATCGTTTTTTTTATTTGCTTGATAGCAAAATAATACGGCATGTCCTTTCCAACAGAAACATGTGTTTTTTTCAAAAATATCAATGATTATGATGTCTACTGGAAGAACAGGAAGGAAACGAGAAAATACACCAGGAACTGTGTGCCGGTCATGGAAAAACCCAGGTGGAGCACACTGATCCGATATGATACACGCCCCCGTGTCAACAGTGAGAAGATATATAAGGAGAACTCTTGTTGTCGGAATATATGTGGCAACTGCAATAATGAGGACTGTCCTGATGCGGCGAACGGGTGGTATGTGGGGTGTGTGCGCACATGCCGTGTCGGAGAAATTGCAGAGGGGAGTAAGTGCTATGTGTGGCGGACGACCACCTTGGACTGTTCCAAGAACGGTCTTCCGTGTTCGGACATCCAGACCAGCTATTGTCGTGATGCGAGCGACAATTCACTCTGCAAGCGCGTGTACTGCAATGTCGGGGAGACCCGCGACGAGTACGCCGGCTCGGAGATCTGTTTTGGGAACTGTGATAACCCGTATGTCGTCAAGAGCACCGTAACGGGCGACTCGAGCGATCGAAACACGTGCACCGCCACTCATTCGACAGCATGCCGGCCCAGGATGATTGCGGATGATTACTGTGGCGTGTGGGGAGGGGATCAGGAGCGGAGGCTGGGCTATTACGCCATCTGCCCCAGCAACATGGAGTACAAGGATTTTGATGAGATGGGATACTACAACTGCCGCGACTGCAATTCGTGCGGCGAAGGCAACGGCGGGGTCAAGTATATCGGCACATACAACCCGTCCGTCTTTGACAAGGTCGGCGGAATAGGCACCAACAAGATCATCAGGTCGGTCGAGATTGTGCGCATCGCGACAAAACAGGTGGATACTGACGGGTACGTCTTTAACAACTTTCAGAACAACCTCTTCAAGGCGACCATCGACATGACGATGATCGACGGCCTGCAGACCATGTCGATCCTCAAGGCTCTGGTTACAGAATCCGAGCCTTTCAAAAAGGCAAATGAATACAAATTCTGCAAGAATTACAACGATGTCGCCATGACCATGTGCTACTGTTATCTGTACATGAGGGTGCCCATCGGTCTCTCCTTCCAGACCGAGGTGTCCAATGTGAGTTCGTGGATCATCAAGACGTGCCCCCTCTTCTTCTACGTCACACCCACAAAGAACAAGGCGGAAACCGACATCTTTTCTGTTAACAGCGCGAGCACACGCAACACGAGGTACCGCAACACCACCGACTTTTACTGCAAAAAGACCGCTGCTGAGGATGGATTGGTCCTGTACACCACCCGGACGTTCGATCCCAATGTGCCCAAGATCGGCATCACGACGACGCCCGCCACCTACCTTGTGGAGCCCGTCATACTGTACGACACCTGGAATCGCACCAAATATGACGCCACAAACGTCTACGAAAAGATTGACCCCGAGATTTCTGATAATGGCGTCTTTATGGTCATCCATGATCTCACAAACATTGTCGATGTCGCCCGCTACGGTCGCGACCGCATCGACAAGTTCAAGGAGACGATGCTGGACGTGGCCATACCGGCCAAGTACCTGGTATGGAACCAGTATGTGTATGCCAACTGGATATTGCCCCTGTTCTGCTACAACAAGGTGGGTCCGGGCGAGACGTCATCGTGCCCGACGATTGCCGATTATTCCGCGGTCGATTATTCGACCTCGGTGAGTCAGGTGCCGAGGGTGCGGCCCAACACCTGCTCCTACCTCCAGGCCGATTCCGACTGCAACAAATACCTCATGAGATTACCAAATACCGATCAGCCGGTGGCCAACAGGACGCGCACGGACAGCAATCTGGACGCATGGTCTCTGAAGTTCTGCACCGATAACCCGACTCTGTTGGAGTGTCAGTGCCTGCAGCGCGATCGGGTCGGCAGCCCGTACTATTCCTACTTCACAACCAGCAACGGCCTCCAGGTCCAGTCCAGGAATGCCGCGGGGTGCTGGTACACGCCCTGCATGGGGAGCGGCCAGAACAACATCATCGTCCCGTCCGTCTTTCGATCCGACAGGCGCCAGTGCTCCGACATCTGCTCCAACGTCATCTCCGTGACCGACACGCTCAGGGACGTGAACCTGGACACTATATCCCTTGTGAACTCTTGTATAGTGAGGACCTCCGCTCCCGTGCCGCCCACCAGTAGGCCGGTGGAAAAGCCATCATCTGATATGCCCTACAACACTGCTATGCCTGATAAGAAGCCGG
>Ga0214917_10006290_pt1 | contig 12377 bp, 13 predicted proteins | sample LL_1208_BB_MetaG_FD_177983 | JGI IMG/M metagenome (GOLD analysis project Ga0214917, IMG submission 177983) | Freshwater microbial communities from Lake Lanier, Atlanta, Georgia, United States - LL_1208_BB | ecosystem: Environmental > Aquatic > Freshwater > Lake | place: USA: Georgia | collected...
GTTGCGCGCATCTCGTTAGGAGTGTGTGCGGCGAGCGGTTCGCAGAATCGTGACCGCCATGGCGGCCATTAGCAACACCTGACCGACAACGATTTCAATCGTTGGGATCTGATTGAGGAGTACCGCCGCAAGGATCGTTGCCGTTGGTGGCATGGCGAGTGCGCCGAGTGATCCGGTCGTGGCGCTCGTGGCTCGCACGCCCGAGACAAAGAGTGCGTAGGCAAGACAGGTTGCAATCAGCGCTAGGTAGGCGAACTGCAGCCCTGGGATCAAGAGATCTTTGTTGGCGAGGTCAGGAAGCTTCGCACCAACAATAGATGACACGACGGAGAGCACAGCGAACCCACCAGTGGCGGCGAGCGCCACGAGTTCGAGAGGGTGAATACCAGAAGCGAGTCGACGCACGAGGACGATGTACGAGGCGTAGCCGACCATGCAGGCGAGTGACCAGAGGATGCCCGCTTGGAACGTTGCCTCTTTGCCTGGGACCGCGCCGTTCACGGTGATCACGATGGTGCCGATTGCCGCGAAGGCGATCGCGCCGATGATCATGCGGTCGGGCCGTTCGCGCAGCAGGATCACACTCAACGTGGCGACCAGCACCGGCGCAAGGCAGAGCTCAATCGCCGTGGCGATGCCAACACCTGCGTTCGTGACCGCCTCAACGTAGGCGTATTGGAAGAACGCTTGAACGAGTCCAAGTCCGAGGCCAAGGGCAAGCACGCGCCCAGGAAGGCGGAAGGCGCCGCGGCCAAGCAGGATGCGTGCCGTGATGGCGGCGGCTGGGGCGGTGATGGCGAGGCGTACGACGACCAGCACGAGGGAGCTCAGCGTGCTTGGACCCCCATCAGCGCCAGGGAAGGCGGCCTTCAGTTGACCAGTGACGACGCCGATCGTGCCCCAAAGGATGCCGGTGAGGATGACGGCAGCGAGCCCCGCAAGTGGGCTCAGCGCGAGCGGTTCGTTGATGCGCCGTGTCGTTGCCATGCGGGGGAGTCTACGCGAGGCAGGCTGGCTGTGCGCGCTACTGCGCAGGGTCAGCGATCCTCGAGGCTTCCTCAAAATCGATCGCGCCCGAGAGAAGCGCCTCACCGAGGATGAGCGTGGCAACGCCGGCATCGCGAAGACGGCGCACCCCACCAAGGTCGCTCACGCCCCCCGCAACGCTCAACTCCATCGTCGGTTGTCGTGCGGCCAGGCTGGCAAACGCTGCGCTCTCACTCGCGTTTCCACCGTGGCTCAACACAATGCGCGAAACACCTGCGGCAGCAAGTTCATCGATCAGGGCCTCTGCGGTTGGAGCAGAGGAGCGCTTCCAGTTAAACGATGCAATCCGCTCGGGTCGGGGGTCGAAGCCAACGGCAAGCCAATCTCCCGCGGCGGCGATACATGCTGCGAGCTTCTCTGGCTCATCAATGAGTGCGAGTGAGATCACCGCACGTGTCGCCCCAGCTGCAAACGCAATGCGTATTCCCTCGGGCGACTCTAACCCGCCCGCAACCTGCAGCGGGGTTGCGACCAGGCTTGCGACGGCACCGATTGATTCAATGTTGATCGGTGCGGCGGCGCGTGCGCCGTCAAAGTCGACAAGGTGAATCAGGGTGGCACCGCGATCAACGAAGTGCCGTGCAATGCGCGCCGGCTGGTCGGTTGGTGCGCCGACACCTGTCGCAGCGCCGGGCCAGAAGACGATACGGGAGCGACCCTTCTCTAAATCAATGGAGGGGACGATGCGCATCGGCTGCGCTGCGCTACGCGGTTTCGGTCAGCGCTGCAGCGGTCGCTGCGATCGTCTTGGTGATCTCCTCATCGCCAATTCCGTAATGCGTGACGGCGCGAACCTGTCCGTGTGTGTACGCGATCATCAGCACACCGCGCTTTTCGAGCGCGTCAAGGAAGCGTGTCCGCCGAGCGATACCACCAGCAACCTTGAAGAGCACGAAGTTTGTGGCGACGCGCGAAGGGTCAAGTCGCTCGCCTTCGGGCTGTGCGATATGACCAGGGGAGAGCACATCGGGGAGCGCTGCGATTTCGGTTGCCAGGCGTCGCGCGTTGACATGATCTTCGGCGAGCCGCTTCACGGTTCCCTCTGGTCCATCAGAGAGCGCAACAAGGCCGGCCGCCGCAAGCACGCCCACCTGTCGCATGCCGCCGCCAAGGAGCTTGCGCGCGCGTCGCGCCTTCCAGATGAACTCTTTGCTACCAACGACCACGCTGCCGATTGGTGCAGCGAGGCCCTTGCTTAGGCAGAAGGTTGCACTGTCGGCATCCGCGACCAGCTCACGTGCCGAGACGCCAAGCCCGACAACCGCATTGAAGAGGCGCGCACCATCGACGTGGATCGGAATGCCGTGTGGCTTCAGCGCCGCGCGCAGCTCGCGCATGTACGCCGGAGTGATCGGTCGACTGCAGGTGTGGGCGTGACAGTTCTCAACGATGACGAGCGAGGTGATCGCACTGTGCACGTCGCCGGCATCCTGAATCGCCTCAAGAACATCTGGGATCGGCATCTCGCCGTTGGCGTTCTCTCGGACAAGGCGAAGTCCGGCGCCGGCGACGACGGCGTAATTGGCCGCCTCATCGTTCGGAATGTGGCCTTCGGCGGGGGTGATGATCTCGCCGCCGCGTGGCACGTGGGCCATGACCGAGACGAGGTTCCCCATGGTGCCTGAGGCGACGAAGAGGCCCGCCTCTTTACCGAGCAAGGTGGCAGCCCGCTCCTCGAGGGCGGCGACGGTTGGATCGTCCTCAAAGACGTCGTCGCCAACCTCCGCCTCCGCCATGGCGCGGCGCATTTCTGGGGTTGGGTGGGTCACCGTGTCGGAGCGCAGATCGATACGGCCAGCCCCGCCGCCTCGTAATGCTGCGTCCGCTCCATATCCCATAGTCGGATCCTACCCCCTCTGGTAGGCTTCGCAGTCCTGTCGCGGACCCGTGGTGTAGCGGCCCAACATGCCAGCCTGTCACGCTGGAGATCGCCGGTTCGAATCCGGTCGGGTCCGCCAGGAAACCTCCCAACCCGAAGCTCCTCCTTTACGATGCCTCCATGCCACGTGAGATACCCGTAACCGACGGATACCCGCCAAGCGAGCGGACACGAGTGCGACGCCTTCCTGAACGCGGGCACTACGAACGAGCCGACATCTATCCCGTGGTCGACGCCGCTCTCACCTGCACCGTTGCCTACCTCCTTGATGGCCGCCCACATGCCACCGCCACGGCACACTGGCGCGACGGCGACCGTCTCTACTGGCACGGATCGGCGGCCAGCCGCTTCCTAAAGTCTGTGGTGGGAACCGAGGTGTCCGTCTCCATTCACCTGACCGATGGCATCGTGCTCGCGCGAAGCGGCTTCGACAGTTCGTTCAACTATCGATCAGCAACACTCTTCGGCATCTGCGAAGAGATCACCGGTGACGAGAAGGTGGCGCAACTTGACGCCTTCATCGATAAGTTGATTCCTGGCCGTGCCGCTGAACTACGCACCTCTACAGAGCAAGAGATGAAGGCTACGACCCTTCTTGGCATGACAATCACCGAAGCATCGGGAAAGATTCGTAGCGGGGGCGTGGATGACAATCCAGATGACGCACATGAAAAGGTTTGGGCAGGAGTCATTGAGATCAATACGCTCTTCGGTGCATTACACGCAGACGAAGATACGCCAGTGCTTGCAGAGCCGAGTGCGAACCTTTCAGGACTGACTGGCAAGAAGCTCTAGCGAGAGCGTTCAGCCTCCGGCGATCTGCTCGCCGCCGTCGATCGTGATGGTGTTGCCCGTCACCCAGTGCATGCCTGGTGCTGAGAGGGCAACGATGGCCTGGCCAACATCGTCAGGGGTGGTGAGGCGCTTCCCTGGATGCTTCTTCATCACCACGTCGATCCAGTCTTGGCTTCCTGGAATCTTGCGCAGTGCTGGGGTGTCGACAACGCCTGGGCGCAGCGCCGTGACAGTTGCACCGGGCACCAGTCGCGCCAGCTCGAGCGCCAGCTGTCGGCAGTGTGCTTCGACGGCGGCCTTCGCCGCAGAGACGGCGCCGTACATCGGGACCGCCTTCGATGCACCTTCAGACGAGGTAGCGAAGATGCGGGTCGTGTTGCCGATCAGGCCCGCTGCGTACAGGTCCTGCGTCCAGTAGACGAGGGAGTGCGCCATGACGTCGGAGGTCATATCCATCTGCTTGCGGGTGATGAGCGGCGTCTCGCCGTCAGGGAGGAATGGCTGCAGGCTACCGAACGCCAGTGAGTGCACCACGATGCCAAGCTGCGGGGTGAGGCCGGCGGCACGGGCGGCGGCGAACTTCTCGCCGAGCTGGGCAATGACCTCGCCGCGCTTCTCGTCGTCGGCGGCATTGCCGCGGATGTAGAGGGCCTCAACACCGGTCGCCTTCACCGCGGCGATTGCCGCGTCGAGTTTCTCGCCGCGGGAGCGGCCCAGGTAGACGCCGCAGATGTTGTAGCCAGCTTCGGCCGCCAGGCGCGCGGTGGCCTCGCCGATGCCACTGGAGGCACCCAGGATCAGTGCCCAGCGCTGGACCTTTGGATCGGTTGCTCCCATTCGGCACCTCCCTCGTGCGGCGCTGTCCGCCGCTCGGGTTCAGGGTAGCCGACCTACTCCGCTCTGTGCGCGTACGATCTGGGCATGGATAGCAGCGGACGATTGATTCTGATGGCGGTGCATGCCCACCCTGACGACGAGACGATCAGCATGGGCGGCACGCTTGCAACCTACGCCGCCGCCCATAGCGCCACGACCGACACCTACGTGGTGACGGGTACTCGCGGGGAGCTTGGCGAGATCGTCATTCCCGAGCGCGACACCCCCGAGGAGCACGCGCGCCTCGGCGAGACACGCATGGGCGAGATCGCCGCCGCAATGGCGGCACTCGGCGTCACGCACTTTGAAAACCTCGGGTTCCGCGACTCCGGCATGGTCGGCGACGCAGGGAACGAAGATCCGCGCTGCTATCACCAACACAGCACCAACGATCTTGACGGCACGGCCGAGCACCTCGTGCGCATCATTCGTCGCGTGCAGCCCGACGTGATCGCCACCTACGACGACTTTGGCGGCTACGGGCACCCCGACCACATCGCCGCCGCCCGTGTCGCGCGTCGCGCATGGGAGGTTGCTGGCGACCCAACATGGCGGCCCGAAGCGGGACCGGCATGGACACCGAAGAAACTCTACGAAGTGCGCACCCCAGACTCACAGCGCGACAAGGTGCTTGCGCTCCTAGAGTCGCGCGGCATTGAGTCGTGGTGGAGCGAACCAAAAGAGGCGACGCCCGAAGATCTAGAGAAGTGGCGTCAGTGGCGTGCCGCCATGGCGTGCCCAGATGATCTGATCACCACGCGCATTGACATCACAAAGCAACTTAGCGCCAAGCGCCGCGCAATCCAGGCGCATGCTACCCAGATCAAAAGCGACGGACCACTACTCGCACTGAGTGAGCAGGACTACATCGACCTTGGTGCGCACGAGCAGTATCGACTCGTTGACCATCGGCTTACTGCCGCACCGAGATTCCCCGAGAGCGATCTTTTTGAAGGGCTTCGGTAGCAACGATCTAGTTCTGCGAGGCTCCGCGCGCGGCGTACATGCGAGATCGAATCACGGTGTAGGCAAGTGCGAGCAAGAAGAGCGCGGTCTCCAAGATGACAATTGCAGCGCCTGACGCGATGTCGAGCGAATAGCTCAAGTACAGGCCAACGACGGCTGCAGAGACGCCGATGAGAGCCGCCACTTGAATCATTGCGGTGAATCGCTTCACAAGAAGCTGCGCCGTTGCTGCGGGCGTAGTGATCATTGCTACAACGAGAACAATTCCCACTGCTTGCAGGCTAATCACGATCGTCACAGCGATAAGAATGAGCAGCAGGTCATCGAGTCGTCGAACCGGGAGCCCTGCAGCGCCAGCACCGAGCGGATCAAAGGTGCTAAAGAGCAACTCTTTCCATAAGAGGCGTAGTACGAGGAGAAGTCCGAGTACAAGAGCGGTGAGTGCCCCGAGATCTCCGACGCTAATGCCGAGCACATCGCCGAAGAGGAAGTGGAATAGATCACCTACGTAGTTCGGGATTGAGGAGAAGATCGCGACGCCCAGTGCGAACATACCGGCAAAGAGAACGCCGATGATCGTATCGGATCGAAGCCCCGAACGGCGTGAGATTGCACCAATTCCGAGCGCAGTGCCAATGGCGGCGATCGCCCCGCCGAGAATGATTGGGGCACCCACCAGATATGCAATCACGATGCCAGGGAATGCGGCGTGGCTGACGGCATCGCCGATGAAGCTCATCCCCTTCAGCACAACGAACGATCCAACGATTGCGCAGGCGACACCGACGAGCGCACTTGCAATCAGCGCGCGGACAAAGAAGTCGTAGCCGAGCGGCGTAAGAAGCATGTCAAGCGGATTCATTCGTGTCCCTCGTGCGCGCCGTGAGAGTGGTGCGGATCGTCGAGGAGCACAACGCCACCACCCGCAAGTGGAACAAGGTGGCCGCCGTACGTCTTCTCAAGTACCCCCTGATCGAGCACGAGCTGTGCAGGGCCGTGCGCGATCACCCGCTCGGCGAGGGCGACTACATCGTGGAAGCGTTGTGCAGCGCAGGCGAGATCGTGCGTAGTGGCGACAACCGTGCGGCCACGCGCCGCCTCAGCGTCAAGGATGTTCATGATCTTCTCTTGCGTCGTCGGATCAACGCCCGTCACTGGCTCGTCAAGCAAATAGATCTCCGGATCGGCGGCGATCGCACGCGCCAAGAAGACCCTGCGGCGCTGACCGCCCGAAAGCTCGCCAATCTGTCGCTGTGCAAGATCGGCCATATCAACACGCGCGAGCGCATCCGCAACCGCAGCGTGATCGGCAGCCCCAGGTCGACCGAGCGGCCCAAGCGCTGGCGTGCGACCCATCATCACCACCTCACCCACCGAAACAGGGAAGCTCCAGTCAACCTGTTCGGCCTGCGGCACATACGCAACACGCTTCGCATGAACACCGACCGCTGCCCCAAGCACCTGCACGCTGCCACTCCACGGCTGCTTCAACCCAGCAATGCACTTCAGCAGCGTTGACTTCCCCCCACCGTTCGGCCCGAAGATGGCAGTGAGAGACCCTGGAGCAAGAGTGAGTGAGACGCCGCTGATCGCTGCGCGGTCGCCGTACCCAGCGCTGACGTCAACGAGTTCAATCGCGCTGGCGTGCTCACTCATCGTTAGATGTTCTCACCGCTGCATTGATGCGGCGATCGCTGTTGCGTTTGCACGCATTGCACCGATGTAGGTATCTCCCGGTGCGGCACCGAGCGCATCGGAGTAGAGATCGGCAAGTACGGTTGCGCCTGTCTCTGCCGCGATGCTGTTGAGCACCTTGGAGGGAAACTGCACTTCACTAAAGACTGTCGTTACCCCAGAGGCGCGGATCGCGTCAATGAGCGCAGCGATCTCTCGGGCACTGGGGTCCTGACCAGGCGATGCGATAGCAACGCCAACGATTGTGATGTCGTATGCGCGAGCGTAATACCCGAACGCATCATGGAAGGTGACGATCTTGCGATTTGTAGCGGGGATTGCGGCAAAGATCGCACCAACCTCCGCGTCAAGCGCCGTGATTCTTTTCAGGCCCTCAGTTGACGAAGCTTTGATCGCACTAGAAAGCTCGGGTCGTTCTTGCGTTACTCGGTCAGCAATACGGTGTACGTAGAGCGCTGCTCCATTCGGATCAAGCCACACGTGTGGATCATACGCATGCTTGGCGCTCGCCTCTGATGAGGCTAGGTAGATCCACGCATCAGATACGTCGAGCCCTTCACCAAGGCGCAAGACGTTGGCATCGCTCTGCTGCGCCGCCTCAATCAGTGAGCCGACCCAGTCATCAAGGCCCAGCCCGTTCATTAGGATCAAATCCGCTGCGGCAATTTTGGCTGCATCAGATGGCGCCGGTTCAAATGTGTGCACATCAATGCCGGCAGGAACGATGGAATCTATCTGCACCGCATCGCCGAGTGCGAGACGCGCAAGGTCTGCAAAAACGCTCGTTGTTGCCACCACGCGATAGCCTGAGGTCGACGCCGACGCCGACGCCGAGCCGCTTGTGCCACCACATGCTGCGCTCGTCAGGAGTAGAGCGATAAGCGTCGCAGCGAGACGCCGGCTCACTGACGCGGCTCCACGCTCCTGCAGCGGGGGCAGCGTCCGAAAAGTTCAAGACGGTGTGACTGAATCTCAAAACCAGAGCGTCGCGCGGCCTCATCGGTGACGGCGTCAATCCCGCAGTCATCAACCTCTGAGATTGCGCCGCACGAGACACAGACAAGGTGATGGTGATGAGAGGGTTCGCACGGGACGTAGGCGTGTCGACCGTCGGGGAGGTCAACTCGCTCAACGAGGTTCTGGTCGGCGAGAATCTCGAGGAGGCGGAAGACGGTGGCCCGCCCAATGCGGAGGCTGTGCTGCTCGGCATCGGTGAGGAGATCGGCGGCGGTGAAGTGCCCCTGGCGTCGTGCGATGAGTGCGGCAAGCTCACGCCGCGGTCCAGTGAGGCGGACCCCCGCCTGGTCAAGCGCCTGGAGCAACTCTCGTGCCATCGGGGCATCCTACCAGTATTGAGACTAAGTCTCAATATTGGGTGAGAGGTGATAAACCAGCAACCCGAGCCGGCACGGGTATGATTCATCCATGAGCATCATCAAGAACGCCCTAGGGATCGGCGCTGTTGTCTTCGGTGTGGGCTTCGTTGTGCTCCTCCTCTCAGGCTCATTCAGCGGCAAGCCCACTGCAAGCGACACGTTCACCCCGAACGTTCCGGTCTTCACCCCTGACGCCCAGTTCATCTCTGGCCGCGGGATCGGTGCTGCAGATGCTCCGGTCACCCTCGAAGTGTGGACCGACTTCCAGTGCCCGGTGTGCGGCGTATGGGCGAATGGCAGCGAGCCATTCCTCTATGAGAAGTACATCAAGGAGGGGAAGCTCCGCATTGAGCACAAATTCTTCGCGTTCCTTGGTGAGGAGTCATTCACTTCGGCTGTCGGCGCCGTATGTGCCGATAAGCAAGACAAGTTCTGGGCATTCCACTCCCTTCTCTATGCCAATCAAGGCGGAGAGAATGAAGGCGCGTTCAGCGCTCCTCGCCTCCGCATCCTGGCAGGAGCAGCGGGTCTCGACGTAACCGCATGGGATAGCTGCATCGCCGATCCAGCGATTCGTACCGAGGTTGAAGATGAGAGCGCCGCGGCTCGTGCTGCTGGAATCACTGGCACGCCAACACTGAAGATTGGCGATTGGAAGGAGTCAGGTATCCCGAAGGAAGCTGACCTCTACAAACGCATCGACGACGCCCTCAAGCCATAACCGCATGCGTGCCGCAAAGTTCGGCGCAGTCGTCTCTGCAATTGGAACGGTCATTGCGACCTACCTTCTCGCCATTCGCTACGCGGGCATTCCCGCAATTTGTGGACCAGCACTCGGCCCATTCGGCGGCTGCGCCAAGGTAGAGGCCTCTGTCTATTCGAGTATCGGCCCAATCCCCATCGCGCTGGTCGGGGTGGTTGGATCACTCGTTCTACTCGCTTCGTCGGTTCACTATTTGCGCACACGATCCACTATCTCGCTAAACATCTGGGTGCTTGCATCTGTCGTTGGCGCCGCGATCGAGCTTGTACTTATCGCCATTCAAGCGTTTGCCATCGGCGCATGGTGCGGCTGGTGTTTGCTCTATGGGCTCACCATCATCCTCTCTGCTATCGCGGCAATCATCGCTGCAGCGCAGGCCGAACGCGGTGTGGCTGCGCGCTAAGTCGTTGCAGCGCCGGATTCGGCGCAATATCCATCTCACGCAACGCTGAGACCGCCCGAGCCGCCGCTCGTCGCGCTCCTGCAATGGAGCCACTCTCATCAAGCAGCAGCGCTAAGTGTTCAAGCATAGCGCCATCTGTTGGGTCAATGCGCACGGCGCGCAGCGCGAGATCAATGGCGCGATCTAGGTCGCCTACAGAGTACGCCGCAGCCATCTCACGTTCGATGACAGCAAAGATTCCTACGTCAAGCGCACTGCGATGCTGCTCCGCCCACGGCTCAAAAGGGACCTCAACGCCGAACGGTCCCAGATAGGAGTCAAGGAGATCGTCAATTTGATCAACCCGCGCGCGACGACGTACCGCATCAAGTGTGTTTCGTAGCCGTGCCGAGTCGAAGCAAACGAGTTCTAGATTGATGCTGACCATTTCGGCCTCGTGGCGAATGTATGGCGTAGGTGTTCCCTCTTGAAGAGCGAGGTCATAGTCAGGGTCAATGGCGCGCCGTAGGTGATAGATCGCCTGGTTGAGCGAGTTAAGTCCAGCTTGTGAGTCAACATCAGGCCAAAGTGCGTCAATCGCCTCATCTCGCGTCGCGGCGTGCCGTGGTCGCGTGGCGAGATAATGCAGCAGCGCGACTGACCGTGGCCGGATTGACACCCCCTCAATCGTTCGCCCCGCGACCTCAATGCTGAGTGGGCCAAGATCGTGGACAACGGCTTTAGGGCTGACAGCACGCGGTATGGCGATGCTTGAGAGAGCAGTTCCGGACTCGTTCGGCATCGGTCCAATTGCGTGTCGGATGTTGAGGGTCTCTGCGATGAATCGGGGAATCGTCCAACCCGATTCGCCGAGCTCATCCTGGTCGGCGGGGGCGATCAGGAGCCCCTCCTCCCAAAGTGTGCGGAGCATCTCAGGACTCGCCCCCTCTCCTTCTGGTTGGGCTAGTCGGGCAAGGAGTGGCCCGTTACCACCAACAACATCGCGCCGAATGAACTCATCTAGATCAGTTCGATCGCCACCAGCGCTTATCTGGTCAAGCCAAGTTGCAAGAATTCCACCATTCCCAGCCGCTGCTCTCCGCGCCTCTTCAAGGGCCGTTGGTGCTCCGCTCCAACCTCGAGCTTCGGCGATCTGGCGCGTCTGCCGTGGTGATACGCGAAGCGCCGCCGCGCCGATATGCATCACCTGACGTTTCGCGCGGGCTGCAACGAGGCGCAGTTGCGCAACGCGACGACCGATCAGCGCAACTCGAGAACGGTCGGGTGCGCGCTCGGCAAGTGCACGCAGAAACGCCAGCCCCTCAGATGACTCAGCCAGTGCGTCAGCGTCGTCAACGACGAAGATCAATTCGCTGTGTGGTGCGGAGAGGTCGGCAAAGAGTGCCGCCGCACATACCGTTACCAACTGCTGCTGGCGAACAGCTCGGGCGAGGCGAGGCAAGCGCACCCCATCATCCTCATCCGCGGCGAGATGCAGCGCGTCGCCTAGACCACGGCTTGCCCGAAGCCAGCGCATTGGCCGGTCGGCGCGAATCCCCCATGCGGCGACGGCGCTGCTCTTGCCGTAGCCTGCGGCACCGCAGATAAGTGCAAGACCACCATCGGTGAGTTCATCGAGTGCAGAATCGATGCGGGGCCAAGCCGGATGAACACGAGAGTTCCTCATCATCGTGCAGTCCTCCACGTCGCACCGCCGAGGGCGGCGCCCGCGGGTCGGCTGGGCGGATACTGAATCAGAGTCGCGTACTGCCGACGTATCAGTCGCGCATCACAGGCGGCAGCGGTATTCGCTCGCCCCTACAATCCCCCCATGAGTGAGAAGCACCGCCTGATCATTGACTGCGATACGGGGACTGATGACGCCGTCGCGCTGATGCTCGCCGCGCTGCACCCCGAGATAGATTTGATCGGTGTAACGACGGTCTTCGGTAACGCGCCCCTCTATGCGACAACGACGAATTCGATCTCGGTTCTCGAGTTGATCGGTAAGGGGCATATCCCTGTGCACGCCGGATTCCCACGTCCTCTCGTGCGAAAGGCGATGCCGTCGGAACGTTTCTTCAAGGCTGATAGCGTGCAAGATCCGCACGGCACCTATCTCGACATTCCGCGCAGCTCGAGCAAGCCAGCCTCGGAGCGAGCGGTGGAGTACCTCATTGAGACATACCGGAACGCCACCCAGCCAATCACGCTGATGCCGATCGGACCACTCACAAACATTGCCGCTGCTGTTGCGCAGGAGCCGCGCTTCGCCGAATGGGTGCCGAAGCTGATCATTATGGGCGGCGGTCATGAGGTGCCGAACATGACCGCATCCGCAGAGTTCAACATCTGGGCCGACGCCGAGGCTGCTGCGAGCGTCTTTGAGGCGGGATTCAAGGATGTGTTGATGGTGCCGCTCGATGCAACGCACAAGGCGCTCGTTACTGCCAAAGAGTGCGCCGCATTCGGCGCGCTTGGTACTCCTGCTGGCTTAGCGACCGAGACGGTGATCAAGCGACGCATCGGCAGTTACGAGAGCAGTCAGAAGATGGATGTTCCAGAGTCGGCGCCGGTGCACGACGCGCTCTGCGTTGC
>Ga0214917_10006291_pt1 | contig 12376 bp, 5 predicted proteins | sample LL_1208_BB_MetaG_FD_177983 | JGI IMG/M metagenome (GOLD analysis project Ga0214917, IMG submission 177983) | Freshwater microbial communities from Lake Lanier, Atlanta, Georgia, United States - LL_1208_BB | ecosystem: Environmental > Aquatic > Freshwater > Lake | place: USA: Georgia | collected...
CACCAGGACCGCAAGGACCCCAGGGTCGACAAGGATTCCAAGGTCCACAAGGATTTCCTGGTCCGCAAGGTAATAATGGCATACAAGGATTAGGTGGTCCACAAGGCGTACAAGGATCTACTGGATCACCTGGGCCTCAAGGCAATTCTGGACCACAAGGCCCAGGCGGAGCAGGTGGTCCAGCTACTATTCCAGAAAATCTTAGAGTAACGACACTGTATGTGGGTGCAGCCCCAGCTACATTTGGACCTGCAGGTTCTATTAGAGCAGTAGACGACATAACTGCATATTATTCTTCAGATATTACGCATAAGGAAAATATAAGAAATATTTCTAATGCATTACAAAAAGTAAAATCCATAAGAGGAGTAAATTTTGATTGGACAGATGAATGGATTGAGAAACAAGGCGGAACCGATTCATATTTTATTAGAAAAGAGGATGTAGGTGTTATAGCTCAGGAAATAGAACAAGTATTGCCCGAAGTAGTTGCCACACGAATTAACGGCACCAAAGCAGTTAAATATGATAGAATTGTTGCCTTATTAATAGAGGCAGTCAAAGACCTATCAAGAGAAATTGAGGAATTGAAAAAAGCTAAATAAATTATGTTTACTTCTAAAATATTGCCTAGAATAGCAATATTTTCAATTGATAAGATAGAAAAAACTTTTAATACTATTGAATCTTGTGATTATATTGCCAATCAATTTGAAATTTTCTTTTTTAATACTACAATAGAAAATTCTTTATTAAGTCATTTTGAACTTTTAATATTAGTAGATAATCCTTGTTATTGGAAAAGTGTTTCTTTAAATTCAAAAAATAAAATTTATGTTAATTCTATTGACCTAAACGCGGATTTAATTTATAATAGATATATTGAGACTATTGTGAAAAATAATAATCCTACCATAAGTATTTTTACTCCAACCTTTAATACCTTTAATAAAATTAATAGAGTTTATGCCTCTCTTTTAGAGCAATCTTTTCAAGATTGGGAATGGATTATTGTAGATGATTCAACTGATAAGAAAAATGTAGATTATATTTTAAATTTAACTAAAAATGATAAACGAGTAAAAATTTTTGATTATAAAAATGTCAGTGGGTTTATTGGACAAACCAAAAGATTTGCTGCAAGTCTTTGTAGTGGAGAATATTTAGTTGAACTGGATCATGATGATGTTTTACATCATCTAGCATTAGAAAAAATTATAAATGCTTTTAAACGATATCCTGATTCTAATTTTTGTTTTTCCTCCTCTGCTGAATACTACGATGATGGATCTAATGTAGATTATGGAAATTATTTTGCCACCGGGTATGGAAAACATTATGATCTGTGGTACAAGGGTAGGCATTATAGGCCTGCAATAGTGCCAGTAAATTTTTCTACAATTCGTCATATAGTTGGTGTACCAAATCATTTTAGATGCTGGAAAAGCAATTTTTATAACTCTATATCTAGACACAATGATAAGTTAAATTGTGTAGATGATTATGAACTTTTAATTAGAACTTTTCTTAATACTAAAATGATACAAATACGAGATTGTTTGTATTTTCAAACAACTAGCCTAGAAACTGCTACCAATGCAAGAAGAGCAGAGATACAAAGAAAAGTTGATAGAATTTGCAAGTATTACGAAAATAAAATTCATAATAGAATATTGGAATTAGGATCCGAAGATTTTAATTTGGATAAAAAACCTTCTCAACATTATAATTTGGCTTATGAAATTTGAAACTAGTTCTGGAATTACTTTACCTCAGATTATAAAACAACTAGGTCCTGGTTTAGTTGGAATAGAATTGGGAATTTGGTACGGAAATAATGCTGGTTTTTTATTACAAGAATGTAGTAATATAAGTAAATTGTATGGTATAGATCCATATCTACCATATCAAGACTGGAATCGTTATATAACAGAGACAGATATAAAACAAATTAGAAATACTGCAGTAAACAATCTTGAAATTTTTAAAGATAGATTTGAATTATATGAAAATGATGCTTCTGATATAGTCTATAAATTTAAGGATGAATCATTGGATTTTATTTTTATAGACGGGGATCATTCTTTTGAAAAATGCTATAAAGATTTAAAAAACTATTTTGAAAAAGTTAAACGAGGCGGATTATTTTCTGGACATGATTATACATTAGTGGGTGTTAATTCTGCACTGCACAAATTTAGAAAAGAAAATAATATCAAAGGAAATTTTAAAGTTATACCGAATGATGTCTGGTATTGGATAAAGGAATAATTATGTTTAAAGAATGGCACAAAACTAAATCTATTAATGTGTTTGGATACATTGATAATTTTTACACCGAAAATAATAATCTAAGAATTAGCGGATGGTTAGTTCCATCAGTTGAGAAAGATAATGTAGAATTTTATTTACAATTAGATGATAAACTTTTATCTTTATTTTGTTTTAACGAAAGATTAGACGTAGCAAAAAATTACAACACTAAAGACAACAAATTTATATCTTGTGGTTTTGATGTTAGTATACCGAAACCGAAAAACGATGAGATTAAACTGGTAGTTAAACTATTTAACAATGTAGAGGATGTCTTTTTACTAAATGTAAACACAGATTATTCAAGATTATTAAGTGACACTTCTATACAAGAATATGAGGAAATAAAAATTACCAGTCAAGCTTTTCCTAATATAATTGTGGTTGATGATTTCTACGAAGATCCAGATTTGGTAAGACGAGTTGCCTTAGAGCAGGAATTTATTGCAGACATTAGATATTTTAAAGGTAAAAGAACCGCCAAAAAATTTTTGCCCCCGGGCACAAAACAAATCTTTGAACAGTTGTTAGGAAAAAAAATTATAGCTTGGGAAGAACATGATTGTAATGGTGTTTTTCAATATTGTACAGCACAGGATTCTTTAGTTATTCATTCAGATTTACAAAGTTATGCTGCTGTTATTTATCTAACCCCCAATGCGCCTCCTGAAACTGGCACAAGTTTTTATAGAAGTAAAAAGCATACTAATGTTAGAAGTATACACTCTAATGATTCTTTATATAACGATGTATATGAAAATGATTATTATGACAGAACTCGTTTTGATGAGATTGATACTGTGGGCAATGTCTATAATAGATTAGTTATTTGGAATGCTAGAATGATTCATTCTGCATCCGAATATTTTGGAAATAGTTTAGAAAATTCACGTTTATTTCATATATTTTTCTTCGATACTGAATAGTTATGAGAGATTATTGGCAAGTTTGGCCTGGTGCACTGGATGATGAAATATGTGATAAAATTATTACTACATCATTAAAATATGAACCAAAAATAGCAGGGATAGGTTTTGATGAAGATCATAAAATAGACGATAACTATAGATCTTCAAAAATTAGATGGATAAATACTTATGAATATTTCATATCCGCCTTGATTTTGTACTTTGCAAAAGAAGCAAATAGATCGGCGCTAGATATGGACATATATGATTATGTGACAGAGTTACAATTTACTGAATATACAGAAGAATACAAGGGAAAATATAATATTCATCATGATGTTAATTGGTTACAAGATCCAATTTCTGAAAGAAAACTATCAGTAGTGATACAATTATCTAAACCTGAAGATTATGAAGGGGGAAGATTTAGTTTTGCTTCTATTCCAAATCCTTTAGATAATCAATTCTTACCAAGAGGATCAGTTTTAGTTTTTCCTTCCTTTTTCGAGCATTCTGTTTCAGAAGTTACAAAAGGAACGCGTTATAGTTTGGTCTCCTGGTTGCAAGGTCCTAAGATTCGGTAACTAAATATCTGGGTTATATAAATAATAGAGTAACTATTATGAATAGGACCCTGTTTAATGACCACAACTACTCGGTTATACGCCAGTCTTTTGGGTCCCGATGGAAAGGTAGCAGCTAATTCCCTCGGATCTAATTCGTTTTCTAATACCTTAATTGATTATTTCAAAGATGTAGATACTATTGCTATTTCTCCCGCAATTAATAATACTTTATTGTGGGATGGTACCAATTGGGTCCCTGGCTCTGTAGTTGTTAGTAGTTCAGAAAATGCCAATATTGCAAATATTGTTTTAGGTGTTGTTAATGCCTCTATAGTTTCTGGGTTTGCTAATGTGGCTAGATTTGCAAATATAGCCAATCTAGCTAATATGGTAGTAACTCTAAGTAATTTTACTACCGCCAATTTAAGAGAAGCATCGAGTAATCTTTATTTTACCAATGCTCGTGTTGATGCGAGATTTCTTACAACTAGTGTAAATAATCTAGTTGATGTCAATACTACAGGCGCATCTGTAGGTCAAGTATTATTGTGGGATGGTAGCAATTGGGTACCTAACACTTACGTTTCAACCACATCTAATTTTTCCACACAAACCACCTTTGCTAATTTAGCTGCATTAGCTAATGTGGCAATTATAGCAAATTCTGCTTTATTTGCTAATGTTGCTAATATAGCTAATATGGTTGCTACTATAAGCAACTTTACAACAGCGAATCTAAGAGAAGCATCAAGTAATCTTTATTTTACCAATGCTCGTGTTGATGCTAGAATAGCTACAACAAGTATTGATCTTTTATCAGATGTCAATACTACTGGTGTCTTATCTGGAGATTATTTAAGATGGAATGGAGTATTTTGGTATCCTTCCGCATTAATAGTTTTAGCACAAGCTGCAGATTTTGCTAATGTAGCTAATATAGCAAACTTAGTTGTTTCTATTAGAAACTTCAGTACTTCTAATCTAATTGAAGGTGCAAATCTTTATTACACCAATGCAAGAGTAGCATCAAATGTAGCTTTACTTAGTGTAAATGTTTTGGCAGACGTAGATACCACAGGTGCCTCATTCGGTCAAGCATTAATTTGGAACGGTTCAAATTGGATAGCACAAACCATTGCTGCACCTACAGCCAATATTGCTAACTTTGCCAATGTATCTAATGTTGCTAATCTAGTTTTAAGTTTAAGTAATTTAAGTACCTCAAATCTAAGAGAAGGATCTAATTTATATTACACCAATAATAGAGTTTTTGCCAATGTAAGTCAAATGAGTATTAACGTCCTTGCTGACGTTAATATAGTTGATTTGGATGTTAATGATCTATTAGTTTGGGATGGTAGCCAGTGGATTCCGCAATCTGTAGCAGCACTGTCAAATATATCAGTAAATGCTGATTTTTCCAATAGATCAAATCTTGCTAATCTAGTTTTAAGTTTAAGTAATTTAACAACCTCGAATTTAGCAGAAGGTACCAATCTATACTATACAAATAATAGAGTATTTTCTAATGTAAGTTTAATGAGTATTAATGTCTTGGCGGATGTTAATACAACTGGGGCCACAATAAATCAAGTATTAGCTTGGAATGGAAGTAATTGGATACCCGCCACTGCTGCTGCCGGGACATCAGAAAACGCAAATATTGCAAATTTGGTTCTAACTCTAAGTAATTTTACTACCGCCAATTTAAGAGAAGCATCGAGTAATCTTTATTTTACCAATGCTCGTGTTGATGCTAGAATAGCTACAACAAGTATTAATGCTTTATATGATGTGGACACAACTGGTGCTGCAGTTGATCATGTGCTTTCTTGGAACGGTAGTAATTGGATATCGAAAGTTGTAACTGCTCCCCTATCTAATATTGCTTTATTTGCAGAAGTTGCTAATATAGCTAATGTAGTTTTAGATATAAGTAACTTTAGTATTAATGCCTTATCTGATGTAGATATAGTTAATTTGGATGTAAATGATATATTAGCCTGGGATGGTGTAGCTTGGGTTCCAACATCTGCAGCAGCATTATCAAATATATCAGTTAATGCTGATTTTGCTGCGAGAGCTAATCTCGCAAATGTGGTAGTAACATTAAGTAATTTTACCACAGATAATTTAAGAGAAGGTTCTGCTAATCTTTATTTTACTAATGTAAGATCTAGAAGAACTATTAGTGCCGGCGATCAGACCATCATATATGATGAAGGCCTAGGGACAATACGAGCCAATCTAGAATATTTTGCCAATGCCAATATTACAGTCTCTGCAGTTTCATTCGTAGATAATAAAAAATTCACATTTACTGCTACATCTGGACAAACAGAATTTTCTGGGGTGGATATTAATGGAGAAACATTAACAGTCAGTAGGCCATCAAAAGTAAATGTTTTTCTTAATGGTATTTTAATGAGTAATGTTGTGGATTATACCGCAACTCAATCCGGAATATTTTTTAATTATGGTGTTTCAAATAATGATGTTGTAACAGTTATAGATGGTGTTTTAGTTGGGTATGGTGTAGATGCAGCAAATGTTGTAAATGTCAATGGTTATACTGGTATCGTTTTACTATCTACTACAGATATACCCGAAGGCACTAAACTATATTATACTAATTCCAGAGTATTTTCTAATGTAAGTCAAATGAGTATTAATGTCTTGGCAGATGTTAATACAACAGGAGTTAGCGGAGGACAAGCTTTAATTTGGGATGGCGCAAATTGGGTGCCAGGTTCTCCTATTATTGGCGCAACTGCTTTTGCAAATACCTCTAATATAGCTAATCTCGTATTGACCTTAGATAATTTAACCACATCTAATTTAGCAGAGGGTACAAATCTATATTTTACAAATGCTAGAGTTTTAGCAAATGTTTCTGGAATATTGGCAGGTAAAGCTAGTAGTGCAGATTTGACCACATCAAATATAAGAGAATTGGCCAATCTTTTTTATACTAATGCTAGAGTATATTCTAATGTTGTTAATCTTTTGCAAAATTATTCTGGTAATGTAAACGCAGGCAACGTTATAGTAACCGGAAAAATATTTGGAGATGGATCTGCCTTAACTGGAATAGCTTCCGGATCATCTAGTGTGGCTAATATAGCCAATCTGGCAAATATGGTAGTAACGTTAAGTAATTTCACTACCTCAAATTTAGCAGAGGGCAGCAATTTATATTTTACAAATGCTAGAGTTGCTGCTAATGTATCAGGATTAATAGCGGGTAAAGCTAGTAGTGCAGATCTGACCACAGCAAATGTAATAGAATTATCTAATCTCTATTACACCAATACTAGAGTATATTCAAATGTTATTAATCTTTTACAGTCTTATACGGGTAATTTAAGTGCAGGAAATATAACTGTAACTGGTAAATTTTATGGTGATGGTTCAGCACTAACAGGTATATCCTCTGCATCCGCCAATCTTTCTAGTATGGCTACCTATAATGGTAATATACTAGCATCTCAAGTATTTGTTACCGGTAATGTAACCGCCAACGGATATAACCTGGGTACTACTGGGGCATTCACAAGTACTTTAGATAATAATACTATCATTAGAGCAGGAGTTTACGAATACACATTTAGTGATCAGGGATATGCATCATTGGGTAATGTGAGGATATCTAATATATCGACGCCTCTTGGCGCAACAATGATTTCCAGTTCTACCGGTAATAATACTAGAATTCAAGCAGGGTTATTTACTACCACATTTAATGATGCTGGAAATGTCCTTGTTCCTAATTTAGTTGTTTCAGGTACCATTTATGGTGATGGTTCTGGTTTAACTGGTATAACTGCTAATTTAAGCTCTCTAGCTACATATAACGGCAATATACTCGCTGCCAATATTATCACAAATACTATCAGAGCTTCTAATCTAACTGTTGGTAATGTAATTTCCCTTAATGGTTGTGTAATTGTCAGATTAGCTACAGATTCCAATACTTATATTCAAACTGGGCCTTTCTTATCTACATTTTTAGATACTGGCAATGTATTATTGCCTAATGTAGTCTTAGGTGGAAAAATTTATGGTGATGGTTCTGGTTTAACTGGTGTAACTGCTAATTTGAGTTCTTTGGCCACCTACAATGGCAATATTTTAGCTGCCAATATCAATACCAACACAATTAGAGCATCTAATTTAACTGTTGGTAATGTTATATCATTAAATGGTTGTGTAATTGTTAGATTAACCACAGATAATAATACGTATATTCAAACTGGAGCTTATACTTCAGTATTTAGAGATAACGGCAATGTAAATCTACCCAACGTTATTGCTAGTGGAAAGTTTTATGGCGATGGTTCGGGTTTAACAGGTGTAACAGCTAATCTTAGTGCCCTTGCTACTTATAATGGTAATATTCTTGCAGCAAATATAAATGCTACCACAATCACTACAACTAATTTGTTTGTATCCAATATTATTACTCCTACAGGTGGGACAGCTTTATCTGTTACATCTACTCAGAATACTACGATTAGAGCAGGTGCCTATACAAGTCAATTTTTAGATTCTGGAAATGTGATTTTACCAAATCTAACAGTTTTAGGAAATGTAGTAATATCAGGTAAGTATGTTGGAGATGGTTCCGGTTTAACAAATGTAAATGTTTCAACTTCTTTATCAGGGATGGCTAGTTATAATGGCAATATACTAGCATCTCAAGTATTTGTTACAGGCAATGTTACTGCTAACGGATATAACATAGGAACATCTGGCGCTTTTACTTCTACAACAGATAATAATACTATCATTAGAGCAGGAGTTTACGAATACACATTTAGTGATCAAGGGTTTGCTTCTTTAGGTAATGTTCGAGTAAGTAATATAGCTACGCCACTTGGCGCAACAATGATTTCCAGTTCTACCGGTAATAATACTAGAATTCAATCGGGATTATTTACGAGTACGTTCAATGATGTAGGAAATGTCCTTGTTCCTAATTTAGTTGTTTCGGGTATCATTTATGGCGATGGTTCAGGTATCACAAACATACCAGCAGCTGCAGCATTAGCAGGAATGGCAACTTATGGTGGCAATATTTTAGCTGCCAATATCAATACCAACACAATTAGAGCATCTAATTTAACTGTTGGTAATGTAATTTCCCTTAATGGTTGTGTAATTGTCAGATTAGCTACAGATTCCAATACTTATATTCAGACCGGCGCCTTTACAAGCATTTTTAGAGATACGGGTAATGTAATAGTACCAAATTTATATTCTACTGGTAATATCACAGCTGGCGGAAGTATAAATTTCGGCAGTTCTAGTGCTTTTACTAGCACTAATGACAATAATACTACCATTAGAGCAGGTATCTATGAATACACATTTAGTGATTCGGGTATTGCAATATTAGGCAATGTTCGTGTTTCAAATATTCAAGGATTGTCTGGAGGGACTGTTCTATCCACCTCAACTAATAACAACACATCAATACGAGCAGGTATTTGGGAAAGTATATTTAGAGATGATGGTAATGTAAATCTTCCTAACGTTGTTGCTAGTGGAAAGTTTTTCGGTGATGGGTCCGGGTTAACCAATATTACTGTTTCTGCTAGTTTGTCTGGTCTTCCTGTTTATAATGGAAATATACTAGCTGCTAATATAACCGCAACTAATATCAACACCACAAACTTATATGTTTCCAATATTATTAATTCTACTGGTGCTACAGTATTAACAGTAACCACAACTAATAATACCAATATACGAGCAGGAGCGTATATATCGCAGTTTTTAGATACAGGAAATGTTATATTACCCAATGTAATAGCAAGAGGTACATTTTATGGAAATGGTGCAGGGTTAACCAATATAACTGTGTCCACATCTTTAACAGGTATGGCTACCTACAATGCTAACATACTAGCATCTCAAGTATTTGTTACAGGTAATGTAACTGCAAATGGATACAATATAGGAGTTTCCGGAGCTTTCTCTAGTACATCTGATAATAATACTATCATTAGAGCAGGAGTTTACGAATACACATTTAGTGATCAGGGATATGCATCATTGGGTAATGTACGAGTAAGTAACGTAGCCACGCCATTGGGCGCTGTTATGATTGCTAGCTCTTCTGGTAATAATACAACAGTAAGAGCAGGAGTATTTACTAGTACATTTAATGATTCTGGCAATGTTGTTTTTCCCAATGTGGTAGTGACAAGTAATTTATTTTTAGGGTCCAGTTCAGCCACCTCTATTAGTTCTACTAATGACAATAATACTACCATAAGAGCAGGTACAAATAGTTATGAGTTTGCAGATTCTGGCACAGCAACATTTCCATCGTTGAAACTAACAGGTAATTTACTAGGATCTTCTGGTGGTACAGTTATACAACAATCCACTACAAATAATACTACTATTCGAGCAGGTAGTTGCAATTACGTATTTACTGATATAGGATTTTTTGGTGTTAATACTACCAATCCTACAGAACATGTGCATATAGTAGGTAATCTATTTGTGACACAGGGAATATACATTACATCAGATGGTAATACTAATCCCTATATTTCCAATTTCTCAAGCGGTAGTGGCTCTAGAACAACATATATTGGTAATCAATCAATTACCACTTCGTCAGATATTAGACTAAAGAATAATATTGCTAATACTTCCTTAAATGCTTTGAATGTTGTAAGTAATCTAAGAGTAGTAGATTTTACATGGAATGATCCATCAGATAAATCATTCAATAATAAAAATGTAAGAGGAGTTTGGACAGGTTTGATTGCCCAAGAAGTTATCAATCAAGTTCCATATGTAGTTAATGCTGTCAGAGACGAGCAAACATTATTACCTATAGAAAACTCTGATTCTTATTGGACTTTAGAATATGATAAATTAGTACCGATTCTTATTAAAGCTATACAAGAATTAAAGAAAGAGTTTGATGAATATAAAGAGTCGCACCCGTAAATTAAATAACAAGAAACCTATTGGGGACTAAATGTCTAAAGCAAGATATATTGCAGATTTCATTGTTAGTAGTAATGACATTGCAAATAGTACTATTACTTATGTAGATATTGGCACAGTTTTTACTTCAAATATTTTTGAAAATGGCGACACTACGTCTGGTAACTTATATTTTACTAATGCTCGTGTTGATGCAAGAATTTCTACAACTAGTATCAATGCTCTTTTTGATGTAGATGTAACTGGGGTAAGTACTAATCAAACTTTAATATGGGACGGAACTAAATGGGCTCCGGGTTCACCCATTGTTGGTTCCACTGGCTTTTCAGAAAATGCCAATGTGGCCAATATAGCTCTCTCCCTTAGTAACTTAACTACTTCAAATTTAAATGAGGGCACTAATCTATATTTTACAAATGCAAGAGTATTTGCTAATGTATCTGGATTATTATCTGCTAAAGTTAATACTGCAGACCTTACAACGAATAATGTAAGGGAATTAAGTAATCTATATTTTACCAATGCTCGAGTTGATGCGAGATTTCTTACTACTAGCATAAATGTATTAGCAGATGTAGATATTACTGGTATAACAACAAATCAAGTTTTAGTTTGGGATGGAAGTAAATTCGCTCCTACAACTATAGCTACATCTAGTTTCGCTAATGTTTCAAATTTAGCTAATTTAGTTTCATCGTTAGAAAATTTTACTACATCTAATTTATCCGAAGGATCTAATTTATACTATACCAATACAAGAGTATATTCTAATGTTTTAAATATACTTCAATTTTATAATGGAAATATACGAGCAGGAAACGTAATCGTAACAGGAAAATTTGTTGGAGATGGGTCAGGTATAACGGGACTAAATTCTTCCGCTTTATCTAGTATGGCAACATATGGCGGAAATATTCTTGCTGCTAATATAACAGCAACATCTGTCACTGCGACTAATGTTTATGCCAATAGCTTTATAAGTACAGGTTCTGGAATTCCAACATTGCAGTCTGGTACCAGTATAAATTTAACTGCCAATAATGCAGTAGTTATTACGAATTCCGTATTACGTATTAGATCATATAGTGATACGGACAGAAATACAAACATCATACCACAAACTGGTGATGTTATCTTTAATACCACATCCAATGTTTTACAATATTATTCCAACGGACAATGGATATCTTCAGGCAATGCTACTGCCTTAATTGCAGGACTTACTACATCTAATATTAATGAGGGTTCAAACTTATACTTTACAAATGCTAGAGTTTTAACTGCAGTAACTACTGGTAATATATCTAATTTAACTATAACCGGCAATATTGTAGCAGGCAATTTAAATATAAGCGGATTTTTAACAGGTAATGGCGCATTTTTAACAGGTATAACAGGTACATCGGGGGGTTCGGCTAATCTTGCAGGAATAGCAACCTACAATGGAAATATTCTAGCTTCTAACATTACTGCTTTTACTATTTCTACTAGTAATATCACGGTGGGAAATATTATTGGTATTTCGGGTGGATCTATTGTTGCGGGTGCACAAGCAAATACTGTCATTTTAGGGGGTTTGTATAGATCTACATTTGATGATGTAGGAAATGTTACTGTTCC
>Ga0214917_10006292_pt1 | contig 12376 bp, 10 predicted proteins | sample LL_1208_BB_MetaG_FD_177983 | JGI IMG/M metagenome (GOLD analysis project Ga0214917, IMG submission 177983) | Freshwater microbial communities from Lake Lanier, Atlanta, Georgia, United States - LL_1208_BB | ecosystem: Environmental > Aquatic > Freshwater > Lake | place: USA: Georgia | collected...
AAGTTATGGCCGGAATTGAACCGCCAGATTCAGGTCGAGTAACAAAATCAAATGCAGCAAAGATTGGCTTGTTGTCACAAGTAGATCTTGCAAATCCTGAAAGTACAGTTGGTGAAGTTGTTTTAGCAGATGCTGCAAAACATGAATGGGCAAGTGATCCAAATATTCGTGAAGTATTTACTGGATTATTCGGAAGTTTTGATGATCACATCTTCGATCGTAAATTTGGTCAACTATCTGGCGGAGAACGCAGACGTGTTGGTTTAGCAAAGTTACTCATTAACGAACTAGATCTGATTTTGCTAGATGAGCCAACTAACCACCTAGATGTAGAAGGTGTGGCTTGGCTTGCAACATATTTGAACAATCGCCGCGGTCTTGCTGTAGTTGTCGTTACGCACGATCGTTGGTTTTTGGATGCTGTCACAGATAGAACGTGGGAAGTTGTTGAAGGCAAGGTTGAAGAGTATGACGGTGGTTACAGCGCATTTGTTTTATCTAAAGCTGAAAGATCCCGCCAAGCATCTGTAATGGATCAACGACGGAATATGTTGATCAAGAAAGAACTTGCTTGGCTACGCCGGGGTGCACCCGCACGAACATCAAAACCAAAGTTTCGTATTGATGCAGCTAATGTTTTAATCGCAGATGAACCAGCACCACGCGACCAAGGTGAGCTACTTAAATTTGCGCTGAACCGTCTTGGCAAAACAGTCTACGAAGCACACCATGTACAAGTAAAACTTGGCGATAAAGAATTGATTGATGATCTGTATTGGAATATTGGACCAGGGGATCGCATTGGAATTGTTGGCGTAAATGGTGCAGGTAAAACAACTTTAATGAAAACCTTAACTGGTGAGATTGCACCGACTGCCGGAAAGCTTGTAACGGGTGTGACTGTGAAGGCAGCATTTTTAACCCAACACTTAGATGAGCTTGATCCAACGTGGCGTGTGCTTGAAGCGGTTGAAAAGGTTGCAAACCGTGTCGAAATAGGTGGCGGACGAGAACTATCTGCGTCGCAATTGTGTGAGCGCTTAGGTTTTGATCGCGAATCACAGTGGACACCGGTTGGAGATTTATCCGGTGGAGAAAAACGACGCTTACAGTTAACCCGATTATTGATGGATAGCCCCAATGTTTTGTTATTAGATGAGCCAACGAATGATTTTGATATTGAGACTCTTACTGAGCTTGAAGATCTATTAGATAGCTATGGCGGCACCTTGATTGTCATTTCACACGATAGATATTTCTTGGAACGAGTCTGTGACCGCTTTGTTGGTTTACTGGGTGACAAGAGGGTTCGGGATCTGCCAAGAGGTGTAGACGAATATCTAGAACAACGCACAGATGCTTTGTCATCAGTAACAACCGGCACCAAAGAAAAAAAGAGTTCCAACGCTGCAGAACAACGACAGTTAAAGAAAGATTTAGTTCGACTAGAACGCCAGATGGAAAAATGTAGTGCTGCTATTTCGGCCTTAACCGCCGAGCAGGAAAGCGCGGCCTTCGACGCAGATCGCCTGGTAGCAATCGCTTCAGAGCTAGGCACTTTGAGCACGGAGGCCACGAAATTAGAAGAAGAATGGCTTCAAGTCACCCTTTCGCTAGAGGGTTAAGTTAAAATTTGGACATGGGTCAGGTATCACATGTCATCGAAGTAATCCTCTTTCGCTCTCGTTTCGTATTAGCACCTTTGTACTTGGGGCTGGTTGGAACATTATTCCTACTAACTTATCGATTCATCGTTGAATTCATCCACATGTTTGAAAAGGTTGGCGAATCTAGCGCTCAGACATTCACTTTAGATTTACTCGCCCTACTAGATCTAACACTGCTGGCAAACCTGATTTTGATGGTGATTTTTGCTGGTTATGAGAACTTTGTTTCTAGAATCGATGTTGCAACAGAATCAAAGGATCGCCCACACTGGATGGGAACAATTGATTTCAGTGGTTTGAAAATTAAACTCATTGGGTCTCTTGTTGCAATTTCAGTTATTGAATTGTTGAAGGATTTCATCAATTTATCTGGAAAAGAAGAAGTTGGACAAGGCACGGTCTGGAGAATTGCAATCCACCTTACTTTTGTGATTTCAGGCGTCCTCTTTGCGCTGATGGATTGGATCGCAGACAAGCGCGAGTTCCAGGGTACCCATAAGTAATTGTTCACCTAGTTTTTCCTTAGAAGTTCCTTAACGTACCCGAACTGTTTTCCAGCGGTGCACGAGACTTCTCCCAAACCTCACACAAGGAATGGGAAAAATGAAACTAACAAAGCCAATTTTGGCTGGAACAGCGGTTGTAACAGCAGTGGCATTTGCAGCTACAGCTTTTGCACTCGGTGGTAAGCCAGTTTATGTTCTTTCAAAGAACGCAGCAGTTGATATCAAAGCGATTGCAACAGTAGGCGATGCAGTCACAGGCACAATGGTCCGCGGTATTCCAGATGGAATGGGCGCGTATGACAATGGCCGTGGTGGAATCTCACTTCTATCGGTCCACGAAGTTTCAACATCTGCTCCGCTTGCTCTTAAGGGAAAGTCAACAACTGCACCTTGGGGAACTTCAATTACAAAGTTCACTGTAAGTAAGACAACTAAGGCTGTAACTAGAGTCGAAAACTTTATGCAGAAGATTAACTTCTACAACTACACAACAGGCAAGTACCAAGAGACTCCTGCAGGATCTGCACCAGCAGGTGCAACACCTGGTTACTTTGACTGGGGCATTAGCCGTTTCTGTTCAGCAACTTATGCACCAGCAGGAACATTTAGCCACAATGGTGTTGGTTACCCAGGTGGATTGTTCTTGTCAGGTGAAGAAACAGGCGATGAGTCACGCGCCTTTGCATTTGATGAAGATGGAACTGGATACCAGCTTCCACGCATGGGAATGATGTCATTTGAAAACATTATGCCTTCACTAAAGCCAGGGCCTAACACGGTAGCGATCGCAAACGAAGATGGCTCAGCAACAGATAGCCAACTCTATGTTTACGTAGGCAAGAAGCAGTCAACAGGTACAGCAATTGATAAGGCTGGTCTGACAAATGGCGATCTTCATGTCATGAACATCCCAACAGTCAAGAGCGACAACTTGTTCCGTACAACAGTCGGTAAGAACAAGAAGATGCCAGCTGAGTTTGTGAAGGTTAACTGGGACACAACAACTTCAGCATTTGCTAAGGAATCCCGCGAAAAGGGAACGACAATGGCACGTGTTGAAGACGGTCACTGGGATCCAAGCAATCCAAATGTTTTCTACTTTATAACAACAGAGTCAAACAAGGATCCAATTGCAACAGCTCCAAACCCAGCTCTTCCAACAGTTTCTCGTGATGGTGGCGGTCTATGGCGCTTAACTTTCAAGGATTCTCAGAATCCAGCAGCAGGCGCAGAACTTGAGCTATTACTAAATGGTGGAGAGTCACTTTATTTGTCAAAGCCTGACAACATGACAATCACTGAAGATGGTAAGTACCTCTTGATTCAGGAAGATCCAGGCAACAACGCAGCGCTAGCTCGCATCGTTGCTTACCGAGTATCTGATGCAAAGATGGCTGTAGTTGCACAGTTTGATGCAAACAAGTTCATCAAGGGTGGATCTGAATTCATGACTGAAGATGAGGAATCATCTGGAATCATCGATGCAACCAAGTTGCTCGCAAAGCCAGGGGATACAAATTCATACTTTTTCTTCAACGCACAGGTTCACACCACAGGCGCGGTAGCTGCTCGTCCAGATCTGCCAGCACGCAATGCTGCAAAGAAGGATGCAATTAATGCTGCAACAGTTGAAGGTGGTCAGTACTACGTAATGACAATCTCAAACTGGGATGCTGTTTTCAACGGATAAACAATAAATAAGCTAAAGCCGGGCGGGCTACGAGGGTCCCGCCCGGCTTTTGCTTTTCTTGATAACCTCGCACAATGCGCTTAGACCTGTTAGCGGCTCTTTCCGGAGCCATGATTGCTTTGCAGGCACGCGCAAACGGTGAACTTTCTCACCGTTTGGACAATGGCTTACAAGCAGCCCTAGTTTCCTTTGGTTCAGGCCTACTCATTATTTTTGTTATTACGCTCTTTAATACCAAGATCAAAGAGGGAATCAAGAACCTTCGCCAATCAGTGGCTAACAAAGAAATTGCGCGTTGGAAGCTATTTGCTGGGGCTCTCGGGGGCAGTTTTGTCGCAATTCAAACCCAGATTGTCCCACTTATTGGTGTCGCTATTTATTCAGTCGCATCTATTGCTGGGCAAACTGCGATGTCATTGATTGTTGATCGTATTGGATTAACCGGTGGGGGTAAGAAACTAATCTCACCTCGTCGAGTAATCGCTGCGGTCTTAACGGTTCTAGCAGTGCTAGTTTCAGTGTGGGATCGCATCGATGCTAATAATCTTTCAATGATTGCAGTTACCGCAGGATGCATTGCTGGAGCTATTGTCGGTGTCCAACGTGCATTAAACGGTCAAATCAACGAGCACTCTCACCAGAGCTTTACGACATCACTTCTTAACTTCATTACTGGAACTACTTTCTTGGTAATCCTGATTCTTGTTAGTGTTGCAGTTGGAAAGAACGAGTTGTCACCACTTCCGGCAGGGCCTTGGTGGATTTATACCGGTGGCGTAATTGGAGTTATCTATATTGCTTTTACTTCAACAATTGTTCAGCACCTTGGTGTTCTAACTTTTACTTTGTTTAGCGTTGGGGGACAACTAGTAGGTTCTTTGATCATAGATCTTGTCTCACCAACAGAGGGTGTCAGTGTTAGTGCTTACCTAATAACAGGAATTGTTATGACGTATGCGGGCGTTGTTGCCGGTGGCGTAAGTAATCAACGAGTGCGTAAATAATTGATGCAATAATTGTGATACCGGCAATCGAATAAGTCCAAGTTTCTACCCACGGCAACGTTGCTGTGTAATAACCAGCCAATGTGATTCCAACTCCCCACACCAATGCACCAATTACGTTTGCAGATGAAAAGCTGTAGTAATTCATTTTTGATGCGCCAGCGATCGTAGGAACAAAAGTTCGGACCCATGGAATAAATCGTGCTGCAAAAACCGACCACCAACCATTCCTCTTGTAAAAATTCTCTGACCGAGCAACAATTTTTTGAATCTTTGGATCCTTGTACTTATCAAGCAAAGGTCGGCCAATCTTTCGGCCAAGTGCGAAGCCAACTTGATTACCAATAGCAGCGGCTAAGAAAATCACCACTGCCACATTGAAGATGCTTACATCTTTACTCGTTGAAGCAACTAGGCCTGCGCTGAAAGGAATCGAGCTTCCGGGTAGAAAAAACGCGGGCAAAAAGGCGGTTTGAGCAAAGATAATCCCACCTGCTAGAAGATAGACAAAAATAGGGGCGATACTGGCAAATTGCTCATCAAATGTTGCCGCTAACTCAATCACACGGACTTCTTAACCGCCGCAGCAACAGCTTTTACAACATTGGGATCAAAGACACTTGGCACAATAAAGGAAGCATTAAGTGGTTCGGCAGAGACACAGTCTGCAATCGCTTCTGCTGCAGCAACCAACATTTCATCTAAAATCTTATGTGCATTAGCATCCAATAAACCGCGGAAGATTCCAGGGAAAGCTAAAACATTATTGATTTGATTTGGTTGATCACTGCGTCCAGTTGCAACTACGGCTGCATACTTGCGAGAAATTGCTGGGTCGATCTCGGGATCTGGATTAGCAAGTGCGAAAATAATTGATTTAGGTGCCATCGATGCAACATCTGCTTCAGTAAGAACATTTGGAGCACTCACACCAATAAAGATGTCGGCATCCTTCATCGCTTCTGAAATATTTCCACGGAAATCAGTTGGATTGCAGTTATCAATAAACCAAGCGCGCATCTCATTGTTCAAATTAGGTGTGGACTTGCAAATAACGCCATCTTTATCAAAACCAATGATGTTTACGGCCCCGCTACGAACTAACAGACGTGCAATAGCTGTACCAGCAGCACCGGCACCACTTAGAACAATCTTTGTAGTTTTCAAATCTTTCTTAACCAGCTTAAGTGCATTACGAAGAGCAGCAAGAACCACAATCGCAGTACCGTGTTGGTCATCGTGGAAAACTGGGATATCTAATAGTTCGCGCAGACGTGCTTCAACTTCAAAACAACGCGGAGCTGAAATATCTTCTAGATTGATGCCACCGTAGACAGGTGCAATCAACTGCACCGTGCGAACGATTTCATCAACATCTTGTGTATCTAAACAAACGGGCCAGGCATCAACATCGGCAAAGCGCTTGAACAATGCAGCTTTACCTTCCATCACAGGAAGCGCTGCTGCAGGACCGATATTTCCAAGGCCTAGTACCGCTGAACCATCAGTTACAACGGCCACGGTATTGCGCTTAATAGTAAGGCGACGAGCATCTGATGGGTCAGCAACGATTGCTTGGCAAATACGAGCAACACCCGGCGTATAAGCACGAGATAAATCATCACGAGTCTTTAGTGGCACCTTTGAGGCAATTTCAATCTTTCCACCCAGGTGCAAAAGAAATGTTCGATCACTGACCTTGCGAACAGTTAGTTCTGGATTAGCAGAGATTGCTGCAGTAATTTGCTCTGCATGTTCTGCATCAATAGTGTCACAGGTAATATCAATGACAACTCGTTCCAATAAAGATTCAACGACGTCAAGTGCGGTAATTGTTGCTCCTGCGGCGGTAATAACTGTTGTTGCCAGTGCTACCGGGTTTGTATCAGGTGAACCTTCGACACGGATCGTAATTCCGTATCCAGGTGAGGTTGATGCCATTTACACAACTCCGTATAGACGATCGCCAGCATCGCCTAATCCGGGAACGATGTAGCCGTGCTCATTTAATTTTTCATCCAAAGCACCAGTCACAATTGTGATTGGCACCTTGCTATTTGCAAACTCTTTTTCAACTGCCGCAATTCCTTCAGGAGCAGACAAGATGCAGACCGCTGTGATGTCAGTTGCTCCTAGATCAATCAAATAATGAAATGCCATGATCAACGTTCCACCTGTTGCCAACATTGGATCCAAAACGAAAACCTGGCGACCTGACAGATCATCAGGAAGTCGATTCGCATACGTGCTTGCTTCTAAAGTTTTTTCATCTCGAACCATTCCGAGGAAGCCAACTTCTGCAGTTGGTACCAACTTGCTCATTCCTTCAAGCATTCCTAAACCTGCGCGAAGAATCGGCACAACAACTGGACGAGGTTCAGCTAACTTCTGACCCTTAGTCTTTGTAACAGGAGTTGTAATCTCAACTTCATGTGTTCGCACATCGCGGGTAGCTTCGTAGGCCAGAAGCGTTACAAGCTCTTCAACCAGACGTCGGAAGGTTGGCGAATCGGTGCGTTCGTCGCGCAAAACCGTCAGTTTGTGATTGATAAGCGGGTGATTGGCGACATGTACTTTCATAGGTAATACCTTACAGGGGTTTTATTCCCCGCAAATGAGTGAAAGTATGGCCCCATGTCCGAATTCGAAGATGGCCTCAACGATGAGACCGAGGAGATTGAATCCTTCGATGACATACGTGACGACGTGCGCGACCTCACAAGTGAAATGGATTTTGCTGTAGCGGCTTGGCATGAAGATGGCCGTTGGACCTTGGCAACCTTGCCCGACCCATATGACATTGCACAAATCATTACAAGACTGAAGTCACAACAAACTAATGGCGGTTCAATTGCACTAATTTCAATAGATGAAGAGTTCTTTATTTTGATCCGCGTACTTGGTTCACATATTTCTTTGTTCCTTAGCGATGCAACTGCAGCTTTAGATTATCCAGTTGCCGAAGAGTTAATGGAGATTGCTGATCTTCCAATCCCAGAAGAAGATGAAGAGTCTGGTCCTGTGGGGCATTTAGAGATTTTGGCAGATCTTGGTTTAAGTGGAATGGAAATATCTGCCCTATGTGATGATGAAGAATTATTTCCTGATGAGCAATTAGAAGCGATCGCAGCTCGACTTGGCTTTGGAGAAGAGTTCACGGAGCTTTTGGATCTGTGAACGATATTGAAATGATGCGTGTTGCTTTAGATGCAGCACGCAGTGCAATTCCAAGCGGTGACATTCCAGTAGGAGCTGTGATCTTTAATAGCAGCGGTGAAATTGTTTCCATCGGTCACAACGAAAGAGAACTTCACCAGGATCCAACTGCACATGCAGAAATAGTTGCGATTCGCCGTGCAGCAGAAAAATTAGGTGATTGGCATTTAACAGATCACACACTTGTTGTGACTTTAGAGCCCTGTGCAATGTGTGCCGGTGCAATTGCGCAATCTCGTTTGCAAACAGTTGTATTTGGTGCCTGGGATGAAAAAGCAGGCGCAGTCGGATCTGTGTGGGATTTATTGCGCGATCCACGCAGCACCTTTAGAACTGAAGTTCGTGCAGGTGTATTAGCTGATGAATGCGGCGCGCTAATTACGAGTTTTATACAAGAAGTTCGTAAGAAGGATTAAGAATCACCATAGATCCTTCTTCCTCACCAACCATGCCTTCGGCGCGTAACTGAGAACCGACTTCAAGGCCCGCAATTTCGCGGCGACCTAAGAATTGCAGTGAAACTCCGCCAGTCTCATCCCAAATCTCAACCTCTAACACCGGTGCAGACCCACGAGGAGCTGCCTTAATTGAAGTAACGCGACCTTGAACTTGTGCACGTTTGCGCCATTCAATCTTGCCGATAGGCGTCACATTTTCTGCGTAGTGGCTGACTGGTTCAACATCTACAGGAATAACCTTTTGAACAGTTCTTGGTGCAACCACTGGTGCAGCCGGTGCAGCAGGAACAAAAGATGTTTTTCCAGATGCGATGCGTTCAACATCGAAAGGAACAATCGTTGCGACAACGCGTGGAAGTTGCGAAATCGGAGCAGCGATTTCTTCAGCAGTTTGATCATGGAGCAAACGGCCTAAGAATCCAGAATAAGCACGACGTGGAAGAAGAAGCGTTAATTCAACATCTTGTTTTTCAGTCATTCGAATTGAGTAATCCAATGCTGCATTTGCAAGTCGACGATCAGGGCAGTCAATTAATTCAAGAGTCACATCATCTAACGCATCTGATGCAGCCCATGCCTTCTGAATCTCTTCAGCACGACGATCATCGATTACGAAGTGAACAGCTGCCAAGTTACGTGGCTTCAAGCTTCGCGCATATCGAATTGCACCAACAGTTGCGATATCAACATTATCAACTAGAACAGTTACATCATGACGAGCGATTGAGGTTGCACGCTCTTGATGCTGCTTTACAGCTAATGCTTCTTGTTCACGGGTGTATTGACGGCGCAATCGCAAGAAAACAATGACCAAAATTGGCGCAGTCACAAGCACTAACCAGGCACCTTCAGTGAACTTAACAACAGAGAATATAATTACGACAAGGAAAGAAACACTTCCAGCCAATGAATTAATAAATACTTTTGCTCGCCACTGTCCTGTTTTGTTTCGCAGTGCGTGACGAGTCATTCCAAAACCTGCCAAAGTAAATCCTGTGAATACACCCAGTGCATAGAACGCAACTAAGTGCTCAACTGATCCAGCAGTGATTAGAACTAAGAAGATTCCACCGCCTGCAAGAAGCAAGATTCCGTTAGAGAATGCAAGGCGGTGACCGCGCTTAGTTAGCTGGCGAGGTAAGTAGCCATCTGTTGCAACAAAGTTAACCAAGAGCGGGAAAGCGCTATAGGTCGTATTAGCCCCAGCAAATAAAATAAGCATCGTTGCTAGCTGAACCATCACGAACATGGTCTGGCCGATAACTCCGTCGCCCATGATCGTTTTAGCGATCTGAGAAATAACTGTTGGAGTACCTGATTCATATGGAACAGCATGGATTTTGTGAGCAAACCAAGAAACTCCAAGAACCATTGTTCCAAGGAGCGCGCTCATTGTGTACAAAGTTCTGCGTGCATTTACATGCTCTGGAGTCTTAAAGAGAGCCACTCCATCAGAGATTGCTTCAAGGCCAGTTAAAGATGACCCACCATTTGCAAAAGCACGGAGAAGAATGAAGATCGCTGCAAAGGTTAGCAATCCTTGTTCTTGACCAATTTCTATTGCGCCAGGTTGTTCAACGCTTAGCTGAATTAGAGTTCCATTGAACTGCTTGTATAGACCAACCGAGAAAACAATCAACATGCAACCAACAAAGAAATAAGTTGGAAGCGCAAAAGCCTTACCTGCTTCTTTTACGCCACGAAGATTTCCATAGGTCAACAAGACGATGACAACTAAAATCATTGGGATTTTGTATGGGCTAAGCGATGGGAAAGTCGAAATAATCGCTGCTACGCCAGCGGCTGATTGAATCGCGATTGTTACGATGTAATCAAGCATTAGGGCGACTGCAGCAATTTGAGCTACTACGGGCCCAAAGTTATCTCGCGAAACAATGTATGCCCCACCAACTTTTGTGTATACGTTGATGACATCTCGGTATGACAAAGTAATGATTAATAAAATTATTAAAACAACAGCCGTCATCGGCATCAAGATCGCAAATGCTGCTAAACCAAATGCAGGTAGCAGTGCGATTAAAATTTGCTCTGACCCGTAAGCAGAGGATGAAATACAGTCAGAAGAAAGAATTCCCAGTCCATATCGCTTGCTTAGGCGTTGATGGCTAAGTGAATGACGGTTAAGGGGGTTACCTAAAATCCGGCGCTTAACTGTGTAAAAGAATGAGTCTTTTAGGTGCGCATGATCTTTAAGAACTTCTGGGACTGGCGCATCATCCGTCCACGACTTAGGCACTTAAAACTCCTCTTTTAATTGCAATCAATGCAACTTAATAAGCGTCACTCTACCTCAGCCCGCACAATCTTCAATGTTTTACGCCTAAAGCGTATGCTTCACCCATGCATACACAGTTATATATCGATGGCCAGTGGGTAGATGGAATCGGAAAGCTTCCTGTTTACGATCCCAGCGATGGTTCAGTAATCGCTGAGGTTTCACTGGCTGGAGATGCACACTGTGAAGCCGCAATCGCTGCAGCTGATGCTGCTGCAAAGGCGTGGGCAAAGACAGCACCGCGTTATCGCTCAGAAATTTTGCGTAAAGCATTTGAATTGATGACAGCTGAAAACGAAGTAATTGCAACTTTGATCTCTCGTGAAAATGGCAAAGCGATGCCTGATGCTCGCGGAGAAGCAACATATGCCGCTGAATTTTTCCGTTGGTTTGCCGAAGAAACAGTTCGTACACCAGGCGATTTCCGTAAATCACCTTCAGGTGACAAGCGAATTTTGGTTTCGCATGAACCAATCGGTGTATCAATTCTTATTACCCCGTGGAACTTTCCAGCAGGTATGGCTACTCGCAAGATTGGACCAGCAGTTGCTGCAGGTTGCACAATGATCTTGAAGCCAGCGGGTGAAACACCTCTAACTGCGATGTACATCGTTGATTTGATGGAGCGTGCCGGTTTACCAAAGGGTGTTCTGAATTTGGTTCTTCCAGAAAAAACTGGACCAGCGATTTCAAAGATGCTGCATGATCCACGCATTAAGAATCTTTCATTCACAGGTTCAACTGAAGTTGGTCGCATCTTGCTAAAAGAAGCTGCAGACCGCGTTATTCGCTGTTCAATGGAGCTTGGTGGAAATGCACAAGTTGTTGTTCATGATGATGCAGATTTAGCAGTAACTATTCCGCAGCTTTCACTTGCCAAGATGCGCAACGGTGGGGCTGCATGTACATCAGCAAACCGTATCTTTGTTCAACGCGGAATAGCAGATAAATTCATCGCAGAAATGACTAAGTCCATGAGCTCATACGTTGTGGGTCGTGGAACAGAAGCCACCACAACACTTGGCGCTTATGTTTCCATGAAGGAACGCAACAAGATCGCTGACATTGTTGATGAATCAATTGCAGCTGGTGCCAAGGTTGAAGTTGGTGGAGTTAAGCCAGAAGGCGAAGGCGCTTTCTACCCAGCAACGGTTTTAGTTGTTAAAAAAGATAACCCGATCTTGCTTCATGAAATCTTCGGCCCAGTCGCACCGATTGTCATTTTTGATACTGACGAAGAAGGAATCGAATTAGCTAATGACACCGAATTCGGTCTTATTAGTTATGTCTTTTCATCAAACCTCACCCGCGCATTGCGCACAGCAGAGGCGATGGAATCAGGAATGGTTGCGATCAATAAGGGTGTCATTTCAGACCCAGCCGCACCATTTGGTGGCGTAAAGCAATCAGGCTTGGGCCGCGAAGGTGGCTTCGATGGAATTCACGAGTTCTTGCAGACCAAGTTCATTGGCGTAGAGATCTAACCTGCGGAGGATGAGGGATTTGAACCCTCGATAGGTTGCCCTATACACGCTTTCC
>Ga0214917_10006294_pt1 | contig 12373 bp, 11 predicted proteins | sample LL_1208_BB_MetaG_FD_177983 | JGI IMG/M metagenome (GOLD analysis project Ga0214917, IMG submission 177983) | Freshwater microbial communities from Lake Lanier, Atlanta, Georgia, United States - LL_1208_BB | ecosystem: Environmental > Aquatic > Freshwater > Lake | place: USA: Georgia | collected...
TTAGTTATATCATCACCTGGAAGAGTAAACTGTAATGATGTATTTGTATCAACATCATAATCATAAGCTGATTGATCCCCTTTACTATATGTTACACAAGAGATAGGGGCTATAAGAGTGGTGGTTGTAGTGGTTGTTGAAATACAATGATCATCTATCAAACAAGTTACTGTTCCTCCAAGTATACTATATGGATCTCTTGTAATAACTACAACACTATCTTTTTGACAGCAATATGGTCCCCAAATTCCTCCAGGAAGAGTTCTATAACTTACACTATTTTGTGTACCATCACAACTAGTCCATTCTATACGTACACTGCTTGTTGTTACACATTCAACTGTATAACAATAACATGGTATTGTACAATCACCATCACTATTACAATTTGTTCCTAGTGCTTCAAAATATACATGACCAGGTTCAATAGTACACTTATTTCTTCTTACTGTTCCTTCTCTTGCACATATTAGTGAATAACTAACGTCATATTCATTAACTTCTGTACCATCACATGCTATATAATTTAGTGTACAGTTTAATAAATCAAAAACTTGATAACATTTACATTGTGTTAATAAAATATCAATATAATTTGTACATACGTTAGTTGACATCACCCTAATTATAGTGGTGCCATCTGGTACAACATATGATGTATATCCAGCTAGCAAATTAGCTTTTGGTATTAACACTTCAAAAGCTGAGGTAAAACCATCTACATCTGAATATAGATTGAATGGTCCTGTATCAGCTCCTGCAGTAGTTAAGGTGATGGTAACTATCATGTTTTGGTTTAAATACAATCATTTATATAATCACAATCCACACATCTCTTTATAACTGCTTCACAGAATTGTTGGAATAGTTGTTGATCATTTGCTAATGTATCAATTATCTTTTGAACAAGATTCTCTCCACATAAAGCATTGTCTATCTTCTGTAAAGTGAGAGTTAAGTTGTCACATGTGTTTGTTCCCAAACATGCTAAATTAGCTCCTGTATAGAACACTAAATCTGAGCTAGTTTTAAATGTTGTGCATGGGTCAAGTCCACAACCTCTTGGATAGACAGTTTGTGTTGGGCTACCAAAACAAGGATTTCCTGGAAGACAAGACATTTATATTAGTTTTAATTATTATGGAATGTACATTATATAATAGCAAGCAATTGCTGGCTGATTATTTGCATGGGGTAAACCTCCTCCTGTTTGAGCATTTGTAACACTAATTCCAGTTTGTTTAGAATCTGTTGTAAATGTTCTTGAAGTAGTAGCACCACCATCATTACCAGTTAAATCTGGTCCAGTTGTGCCTGATCCATTTTGAAAGTTTCTAGATGGAATTGTTATATCATGTGTATGACCAGGATCTATAACACTTGCTATGTGAGTGTGACTTGGAATTTGTGTTTCAGAAAGTGTAATCTTATTATTACCATAAATGCTAAGTAGCGAATAGTTTGGATTGAATATTGGGTCTAAAGCAGGATCTACTTTAGGATTTAAACTTCCTCCAGGAACACCAACAATAGCACCTACAGGAACCATACCTCTTTTATCAGGAGTTCCATTTTGTCCATTACATAAATAAATATTTGCCCATTGTCCAATTCCTGCTCCTGTAATATCAAAGTTTGTCAAGCTTCCATAATATTCAACCACTGTATATGGAACCATTCTATTACAATATAGATTGGTGGGTGTAATAGAATCTAAATAGGCCTGTATAAGAGAGTTTAAATCTGCAAGCTTAACATAGTTTGTATCTATATCAATTGCTAAAGCTGTAAGAGCAGCATCCACCTCACAAAGCTTTGTTATGACAGCTTGTACAATAGTGTGTGTATCAGAATTTGTAAATACACCAGGAAGACAGTCAATATCATAATCAGCATTCAACTCAGCCAGTTCAGCTTTAATAACATCAACTTGTTCTTGTAAATCACAAGCAGCAGCTACAACAGCTTGAAACAAATTAAGAGCTGTAACATCCTCACAATCAGGAAGATATTTAGTTACTAAATCACAATATGTATCAGGAGGAAGTGTGATTTTAATTCCACTACCATCTAATGTTGCTGTTAAAAATGTAATTATAGCTTGTTCTACATAGGAAAGAGAATCTCCTGTTTGTATTCCAAGTACAGGAACATCCACCCCTGTATATTTTACGCATTTGTCTGAAACTATATCAGGACAACCATTATAACAATTTGAGCAAGGCATTTATTTAAATTTTAGAAGTTTAACTCTACTAGCTATCATTTCTACTGTATAGTGGATAGCATAATCAGGATTGCAATATTTATATGTCAATATTCTCTTATAATTCAGCAAATCGCTCATTACAGCACCTTTTGCTGGTAAGTTTAAAGAGAATACAATGTTGTTGTATAGATTGTTAGCCATATCAGCAAGCTTCTCATCAATATCCTTGAGAAGAGATGTAATACTAGAACATTCTACACAGTTTGTAAGTCTGGGTGATAACATGTTTAAATTTATTTATTCCTTTTTTAGCAGCATCGTGACAGGCTGCACATAAACCATTAATCAGTTGACATCCACAGCCAAACTTTGCTCCACAATTTTTACACTGTGCCATATTAATAAAAATTAGTTATGAAATTATTTCCAGAACAATGACAATTATTCTTTATAAAATTATCTAACATTTTACTAGCTTGGTTGTATAGCTTGTTTGCTGTATCTACAGCACATTCATTTGCAGCAGCTATAGCTCCCTGTATGAAGAAATAAATGCTATTTAAATCAACCTTCTGTTGCATTTTAATAGCTTGATCACATTCCATCATATCAAGTTTCATAAAAGCCTCATCAAACTTCTCTTGTAACTTATCCACTCTAATTATTGTCTTCTCAACATAATTTATATATGCAGGACTGACAGAATACTTCATGTAATAAACTCCATCTGGAAGAGCCACTAGTGGATCTCCAACACTTGTTATTCCTAAAGAAGTGGAATTAAATATGTTAAAGTCATTTATTGTGAACGGAAGACTGATAGTGCCAAATGTTGGAACATTTATTTCTATTGTGGGGGATGTTACAAGAGGACTTGTAGGATATGTAGAAGCATCAGCAATTCCTAATGTAAGTGTGTTATACGTAGGAACTACTAGAAAATCTAATTTTAATGTTGTTGGCATATCTTTCTAAATAATAATGCCAGAGGATTCTGAGTTTTAATCCTCTCACCCCCTGGCATTGGTTATATTAATTTTCCTATTATGGAATCAGCGTACTAGTTGTTGAAGTAGTAGGCCATACAGTGGTGGTAGTTGAAGTAGTTGTGATACACTCGTTATCATCTACAACATCACCAAGAGCAGCTTCCAGAACAGTTTGAATAGCAGCAGAGATACCACTAACAGAAGCATTAGGAGCAGCAAGGATCACCATGCTATCTTCTTTAATGTAGTCACCCCAGCTGTAAGCAGATTTGTCATACTCATTAAACTTAATATAATAAGTGTCATAAGTAGTACCATCGCTCACCCAGCTTTCAAAGTTCTCATTGTAACCAACCATCCTGTAAAGGTGCTTCAAGTAACCAGCTTGGTAAGAATAATAGTTCTTTTCCAATTGCTTGATTTCGTCAGAAGTTCCTGTAGGATAGCTAGAACGCTGAGTGATTTCAGCTGTAGCTACGATGTTACAATTATCTGCAACAATGAAGTCAGCAGTGGTAGCAGGACCTGAATAAACGAATGTACGGAACCACATTCTGTCATATTCAAAAGGAAATGCTGCAACATCACAAGGTTGACCATACTTAGTCAGAGCTTTACCAGAGATACGCAAGATAGCATTTTCATCATTACCAATCCTTTGGAATTGGAAGAATTGTGTAAGATGGATGTTATCTGGGTTGATACCAGGACCTTGTTGCTCAAGCTTCAGAATGAAAGCATCAATCAAAGCAGGAACATCTACAGTATCACAAGGGTTACCACCACAATCGCAGCAAGGAGCTTGAACTGTTACAGAACGTGTTAAACCATTGAAATACAATGTGTCCAGGTAGCTAGAATGAGCACGAAGTGTTAAAGTGACAATATCACCACACTTTACATTCCAACCAGATACATCTGTTACCTGAGTGGCAGGAGTAGCACAGCCACTCACTTTATACCATTCTGTAACATTTGATTTGCAATTACCACTTGCACATCCAGAGATTTTGTCTGAACGCTTAGAACCTTGTAAATAAGTGTTAGTTCTACCTTGAGCAAGATAGAAATAAGGTGCATTTACAATAGTGACATTTGTAGCAGCAGTGTAGTCATTCAGGAAAATCCCAAACTGACCAGCTGTTAAATTCTGCGTAGATCCAGAGCTAGGCAAAGATGTTTGACCTACTGGTACTACGAAGAGCGTAGTTAATGAAAAATCAGCCATTTTGTTTTATTTTAAATTGTTAAAAATTACTCATTTGTTGCTATTCTCATCTGAGAGGTTTGAACAGCAGACATGTTTTCTGTGTACATTGCAAGATTTTGAACTGTTAAGTCTAAAAGTTCATCCTCCAAATATGTCTCAAGTTCACAATCCTGATCAAATGATGGGCTACCATCCAGCATTATATATCCTTCTTTGTTTATGTATTGAGGATACCTCATATACATTATATTAATAGTCTTTGGAGTAAATGTACCATCCGTAAATATAGAGATCTCATCTGATGATATGAAGTTAAATGTCTCTTGGTATTCAAAGCTTGGTTTATAGTGAACATTGTTTAGACAAAACTGTAAGTCACTATGTTTAGCCAAATCTCTATTAATCCAAATCTTTCTATCCTTACATCTTCCTTTATCAGCCAATACATATGAATCTACATAGAACATGTATTTTGGCTCAAGAAGATGGATGTTAGCAGCCCACTGGTTTAACTCTTTATTTGAAAGAGTTAAAGTCAAAGGTTGATTATTATATCCTATAACCAAACTTTGAAGATCTTCATATCTCTTTTTAAAGGCATCAAGTCCTAGTCCAGAAATTGTACTTTGACCATCAACCTTTTGCTTTATCAACTTAATTTGAGCTTCATTCAGAGCTAAAATCTTATCTTCTAACTGAATCTGCTGATGATCATTAGTAGATAGTTTATTTAGTCTTTGGTCAATCTTATATAATAAACTATCTACAGGTATCATACAGAAGCAAGTTTTTTACTTTTCAATTTACCTTCTAATGTCAATAGATCATCTTGGTGATCATCATCAGCAAGGTATTTAACTAATTCTTCCTCATCAGAAGCAACTTCAAATTCACCCTCATAAACTTTACCACTAGGCTTCACTCTATATATGGAGTGTGTAATTGCTTGTTTAACAAGGTCTTTGATATGGAGCAGGTTTTCTTTCATGTCAGCAAATCTGTTGAACACTTCTACAGGACTCAATCCCTGGAATTTACCAGATTTCATCTCTGTTTGTTTCAACATATTATCCACTTGGTTATATACAGCTTCTTCTTTTGTATCATCAGTTACTGGTAGTCCAAGTAAGCGAGCAACCTTCTTCCTTTTTTCAGGAGTCATTTGCTCAAACTTCATAATTGCTTTATTAATAATCTGTTTCTTCTTGAATGTTACAGCATTCTCAATTTCTTCATCAGCTACATAAAACTGAGTTTCAGCAGGATAGTCACCACGCTCCCAAGCTTGATATGAGCTTGCAATTGTAGGATGAACCCTAAGCCAAGAAAATGCTAATTCCTGAAGAGGGATAGATAGATCAAAATAGTTATCACCATCTAACAATTTTACAGGTTGAACATGCATTGTGTCTTCTGTAGAAGTTGAGAGTCCATAGTTCCAGAAAGAAGAACGAGATCCTAAGTTTACATCACCTAGTGCTGATTCCAATCTTTCTTTCAGAGCTGTTACACGCTCAATTTCCATTTTTCTTTCCAAAGGATCAGATATTCTACGAATGTATGCAGCATTTGGATCAAGTCCTGTTCTATACTGTCCATCTAATTCTTTGTAAGGATATTTGAAAACTCCTGTACCAGGAATTCTTGTCATACCTTTAGCAGCTAAGCCACCTTGCATTGTCTGAATCTGAGAGTTGTTATACTCTTTTTTGATTGTCGAGATTTTTCCTATCTTACCCATTTTTTAGTTATTAATTGGTTTATAAATTATTTCTACTCCATATGTAGTTGTTGCAGAGTGTCATCATCGAAGATAAAGCAGATACACATATAATGCATCTCTTCACTCTGTATTTAAGAAGAGCTCCCTAAGGTGTGGGATTGGGTGGGAGCTCTTCTTGGTAGGTTGGGACTCTTAGCAGATCTTACGGTATGCTTTTGAGTACATTAGAACTGTGGAATTTCCTCAATAAGAACTGTACGAGAAAGATCTTCGATAAATACATCACAACGGTCTTTCATCCAGATCTCATAACCAGGGAATTTGTTAGCACTTGACATACCCTGAGATTTAGCAAAACCTAAGTGGTGACGAGTACCATCAATATATCCCCAAGTCATTGAAGGAGCACCTTTCATCCTTACTTCACGAATGTTGTTAACCATTGAACCATCGCTCATAGGACTAACATCAAACACCATGAATACAGGAGTAGATTTCTTGTTCTGACCAAATTCTAAGTTAGATTGTGGCAGATCAAGTTCTTTCAAGTGAATAAGTTCAACACGACCAGTCTCACGTGTAACCATTGCATCAAATGCAAAGTTGTAAGTGATGTGTTGACCTTCTCCTTGCATGTAACGATTTCCAGAATCAGCCATGAATGTAAGACCAGAGTTAAGAGCATCTGTCTTCAAAGCTTGTTGGAACACGTCAAAACCAGCTTCATTAGTGTACATCTTAACTTTACGATCTTTAACATCCACCCTGCGGTAGAACAAATCTCCAAAAACTGAACGAATCAAGTTAGCAGAGAATTCACCACGATTATACTGAACCAAGTTACCATTGTTACGCATCCTGTGATAAACACCAGCAGAAGTACGCTTCAATTCTTGCTTAGAACCGTTAGTCTTAACTGTTCCAGGCTTGCTCCAAATCATACGCTTAACTTTCAACTCAAGCATAGACTTACGCATCCAGAACTCAATAAATGGTTCCCATTTAACATCATTACGAGTTAAAGGAAGTTGATTCCTACGTTGAGGAGCATATACCAGGATATCCAAAGGCTTACCTGAAGCATCTCTCATCATTTTGTCATCAGCCCACTCAGTGATTTTGTGCTCATAACCATATGCAGAACCCAAAGATTCAAACATAGTGATTTGCTCACCCAAACGAGGAAGACCTAAAAGATCTTGATCGAATTCACCAATAGCAGCATCAACCAATTCAAGTTCAATACCGTATTGTAAGAATGTAGGACTTACGAAGTCTACAGTGGGGTTATCAGTCACCAAAGTGAAGGTGTACAACCAACCCATGTTCCAAGGAACTGGATCTTTGATAACGTAGAAACGAGGACCATACTGACGAGAACCTACAGAAACAATAGCATTCTTAGAAAACTCATTAGTATCAAGAACAAGAGTGAACTCTTGACCATCAATACCTGGTTTAGGAAGATCCATTGTTGATGTTGGAACATCAATGATTTTAGGGAATTTGTAGGGAACAGCTACTTGCCATTTCCAAGCATCACTATTATTATCAATGTAATAAGGTGTGCTTTTGTTAATCATGTCCAAGAAGTCATTGCTATACAATGAACTTTGGGTGTAAAGACTGATGATCTTTTTGTCATAGTCTGCTGGTTCTGTGCTGTGGAAGCTCTCAAGGTGGTTAGCATCTGTCAGTTTACCAACAGCACGCTTATCCATAGAAGCAACACGAGCATACGTGAAACCAGTTAAGCCTGGGATTGTTTGAATTGCCATTTTTTATCCTTTTTTAAAATTGTTAATTATAAAAACCAGGAAGAAGATTGAGAAGGTTTACTGGATTTTGTTCCAGACTTTGTAACCTGCCTAGCCACTTCACTGAATAATTTATCCGATTTTTTACTGATTCCTGATTTCTGAATTGTAGAGAGGGTGGGATCTTTTTCAAGGATTTTGAGAAGCAAACCAACCTTCACCTTCAATTCATGATTTTCAGGTCTCTTTAGTTCCAGGATTGTACGATCAAAGTCTGTGAGAGTTTCTCCAGAGGTTGTCTTATATTTATCAACTAGCAGAAAATCCTGTAATTCATTTGCTAGTGTTGGATTGATGGGAATACCATCAAACTCTTTAGTTTTCAACTTATCTTGTAGAACAGTTTGTACGTTCTGTATGTATTGATTTTTAATAGCTTGCTTTTGCTGTAGCTCTCTTTGTGATTGTTGCTCTAGTTGTTGAAGCTTTGCTGCTTCCTTTTTAACCAACACTTTGTGGTGTTTTGTTGCAACAGTTTCAAGATCACCGTAGTTCTTTAAACGCTCCACCTCACTATTAATATCTTCAGCTTCAAATCCCTGATCAGAAAGAGCTTGTTTAATCACTGCTATCTGATTGTTTTCATCAGATAAATCCATGTCAGAGAATGTTTCTACATTATTATATACACCGAAATATTCCTTAGGATTTACCCCTTTTACAAATATGGCATCAAATGCTCGTTGATAATCTTCACCAAATTGACCAATGAAGTTGTTCAGAGTTTCAATAGCTCCTCTTTTTTTCTCTTCCTGAAATCTCTCAAGAAATTCTTCAGGAGAAGAGATTTCAACATCATCATCATCCTCTTCCCTAGAGAACACTCCGAGTTTGAACAGGTCATTTGCTAGAGCTTTGAACTTGCTAGCTTCAACTTGTTCCTCAGTTAGTTCTTCTTCTTCAGGAGTAGTTTCTGGTTGTTTCTCAGGAACTTTGGTATTTTTAACCAGTGGTTTTTCCTCTTCTTCAGTTTCTTCTTCTTCAATCTCCTCAGAAAGAAAATCTTGAATGCTTTTAGCAGCATTTTCTTTTTCTTCTTTAACTGGAGATTTTTCAGAACTAGTTGATTCTGAAGACTTTTTAGCAGGTTCAGCCTCTTCTTTTATTTCTTTAATTTCATCAGGATTACTAGTTGAAGTTTCTGGTGACATTAAATCATTAAGAAGTTCTTGGTTTCCCATACCCATTTCCATTGTGTTCTCAATGGAAAAATTTCCAAATGATGGACTATCTAAATTTTCAGCCATATGTAGTTGTTTTATACGTGGTTTTAAGTGATGTAAAATTATATTTTAATACATTAATATCAAAGACTCAAGGGGTTATATAGCGAGTATTTTGCGATAATATAGCATTAATCCTTTTTACTCTAATCAATTTTGTTTGAAATTGAATCATTTATGAGCCTGTAGCTTCTAATTGGAGCTAAATCTGTGAGCGTAACTTGTTGAATTTCAACACCCCATTTCTTTGCTTCCACCCTAGCTTTCTTTGTTAATGTGTTATCTATTTCTGTGTTTAAACATTCTTCTAGAGATAGCTCTGTAATTATGTGCTTTATGATGCTGGTTGTCATGTCTGATAGGGCATCTTTAGCATCATACACTTCAAGAAGGAATATTTTAACATCAGCTATCTTATATTTTACCACTCCTTTAGCTACAATATTCTGCCTATCTTTTGTATATAAAGACTGGGCTGGTAGGCTTAAAGTTGTTACAACTACATGATGATCAATCACTTCATCAAATACAGGAATCTTGAAGTGCATTCCTGGTTTGAGGACAGATTTAAACTTTCCAAATCTCAGGAGAACAGCCTCTTGATAGTGTGGAATGATTGTTATTGGCATAAGTTGTGCCCACCAGTTACTTATTAGCTCAATGAGTTTATCGAACATTATTTAGATTTTTTAGCTCTATTTTTAGCGTTCTCTTTAGCTATTGCAAGATCATTCTTTTGATTCTCTCTAGCCACTTGTAATTTCTCTCTTTCCAGATTCATCTTATCAGCAGCTTGTTTATTCTTAGCACTAATATCAGCCATCTTCAGTTCAAAATCTTTTGTAGCTTTAGCTTGTTCATGAGCTAACTTACTGGTTTCCAATACATCTGGAACAGTGTTCTTATTAATATCTTCACTTTCCACCTTACCAAATCCTGTAGCTTGAATGATGGCAATCTCTTTCTTATTAATCCTGTCAAGCTCTTTTTGGTAGTCATCATGTGCAAGTTTCTGCTCATTCTGAACTTGTTGCTGTTGAAGCTGAGCTTGAGCTTGTTCTTGCTGTTGTTGCAATTGCTGTTGTTGCATTTGCATTTTCTGATTCTCCATCTCTTGTTGTCTCTCCTTAAGAGTTTTGAACACCTTCTTCATTTGTCTAACGCTCTTAGTGCTATACAACTCAATGATGTCATATAATGATCCACCATTTTGAATAACAGCTTGAGACAATCCTCTAATCTCCTGGAATATCTGGTTATCTTCTGGTCTGTTAGTGAGGAACACTTTAAGATCACGAAATCTGAGGTCTGTACCATTCACTTGAACAAATGCTGATTCTCCTTCAGAAGTGATGTATGAAAGTGTGGATTGTGGTTTTTTAGATTCTACATATAGAGCAGCATCAATGATGGCTTGATAGAGCTGACCCATCACATATTCATGGGCTACAAACAGAGGTTCTGTTTGAGCGTATGATTGTTGAATAGCTGTATTTGTACCTGTAGCAGATTCACTAGCTTGTACAGATCCCAATCTCTGTCTAGACATACCAATCAGTTCCCAACACTCATTCTTAAGCTGCATAGCTAATTGATAACGAGATTGTATTTCCTGTGTACGTGTAAGATCTATATCTCTAAACTGATTAAATGAGCTTGGAGATTTCAGGTTTTCTGGACTATCATCAATAAATACAACACCTCTATTGCGTGCTTCCATTTCCCAAATATCAAGAGCATCCTGTGCATCACCATCTTTAGGAATAGGTACGTGTCTGATAGATGTTAAATACACCTTACCAACCTCTTTCTCAAGAAGTTTGTAAAGCTGGTTCATACACACATTGTATAACACCTGGAAAGGCTTCATCAAATCTACAAGACTCTTAGCTTCTGTGTTCTTGATTTCATGAGTGAGTCCAATGATAGGACAATAGTTGAGAAGTTTATAAGGCTTAATATGATAGATGTCTGGACCAATCTTAATTCCCTGATACCATTCATTCACCCATCCCCAGTCTAACGATTGTTCTGTAGGAATAGTTCCTGATTTATAGTTTTCATCAACTAGTGTTGATTGCTCATTTCCTAGTTCATCCAGATAGATGAGCTTACCTATTTTACGCTTAGAAAGCCAATAGGCTCTAACCACTACATACTTATATCCAAAAGAAGAGACATTTGATGTAAGTCCCAAGAAGTCCTTGAGTCCATCGTTATTCTCTTTCATTTCTGATTCTATAATCATCCTCGTTTGAAGAACAAGGGGATCGTACGTATCATATGTAACAGAATCTATACCTGGAGAAACATCAGGATTGCCCAAGTTAGATTCACGTACATTGATGAGTCCATAGTCTTGCAAAGAACTTCTGAGGTGATCTATCTCATCTTTTGTTAAATCAGGTATAGATTCAATTATCTCGGATAGTTCCATCACCTGAACAGTTCCTGCAGCATAAGCACCAATTGCTCTACCTGTAGTGTCTGATATCCACTTTCTATCAGGAGTGGTGAGGAACCATGTGTTCTTAGGATTGGCCACCTCAATATTAAATCCAAGTTTAGAGTTGTCCTCATATATATGATAGAACTCTCTGGCTGATATCAATAGATCCCTGAAAGCATCTTCAGATTTTTCCTTTAAGTTAAACTCAGCTTTCTGACATGTAAGAACGTGATTAGCCCACTTCTCAGCTACAGATGTATAAGAATCAAGTTGATCCTTAACAGAATCCATAGTCATTTGCTCAAGCTCATCATCAGGAATTTCCTGTCCTTGCATAGCAGCATTTTCTACAATCTTCATCTTGGCTTTAGAAATGACATACTTCTGTAGAAGCTCTGTCTTAAATTGTAATTCTTCAGCCTGACTATCTTCATCAAAAGCTTTCACCCTAAAAGTGTCTGGTCTTTTAGATATTTCTCCCACTAGTTCATTAATAGGAGTGGTGATGATGGAATAGTGTTTTACGTATGCTGGCAGCTGTATATCTGCTGTGAGGATTTCTGTAAAGCTTTTCACCTGAGGTTCTTGGTAGAAGTCTTCCATCCTCAGAATGCCCTTAATAAGATCGTAGTTTTTAACAAATGTATCTCTGTTCTTTACATACTCAGCATAAGCCTTGTTTGCAAAGTAGTCCATCGTGTTCTTAATCCAACTCTCATCCTGTTTTTCTTTCTCAGTTTTGAATTGGTCAGG
>Ga0214917_10006295_pt1 | contig 12372 bp, 13 predicted proteins | sample LL_1208_BB_MetaG_FD_177983 | JGI IMG/M metagenome (GOLD analysis project Ga0214917, IMG submission 177983) | Freshwater microbial communities from Lake Lanier, Atlanta, Georgia, United States - LL_1208_BB | ecosystem: Environmental > Aquatic > Freshwater > Lake | place: USA: Georgia | collected...
GTCCCGCTCCAGGCCGGCGATGATCGGATCGATCTTCGCCTGCAGGTCCCGGCGGAACAGGGCGTAGTCCACCTCCTTGACGGCGCTCACGCGGGCGCTGATCCGCCAGAGCTCCTCTTCGCGGCCGTCGGGATGCTTCGCGTCGCGGAGGTAGTCCCCCTCCAGGAATTCACCGCGGTGGGCGATGAGCCGCCGGTTGAGCACGCTCCGCTTCGTGCGGGCGCCCAGGCCGAAGGCTCGGGCGGCCGCGCCGCCGAGGCCGTCGCCGCCGTCGCCGCTGTCGAGACTGCGGCCGAACGTCACCGTCGACAGCGAACTGCCCACCTCGTCGAGCGTGCCGATCTCCTTCTGGATGCGACCGACGAGTTCCATCCGCTCGAGGAAGTTCAGGTCGCACGACTGCTGATCACAGCGGACGAGGATCTCCATCGGCACCAGGGGCCCGAGCTTCGCCTCGAGCCACCGGTAATCCTCGCGGATCCGCGCCTTCGGCGAGAACAGCCGCATCAACTGCACGCTGCTCTCGACCCGGGTCATCCCGTATCCCACGGCGGCCATCGCGAGCAGGCACGTGGTCGCGACGAAGGCGTGGTGCCGGGTGATCCACTCGCCGGCCTTCCACCAGCGGCCCTGTTCCATCGGCTGCCAGTCGTCGCGGTCCTCGTCGCCCGCGAGTTTCCCGAGCTTGAGCTTCGGGGGGAACAGTTCGAGCGCCGCAGGCATGAAGAACACGAGGATCAGGAAACTCACGACGACGCCGACCGCCGAGAAGATGCCGAACATCTTGATCGGCACCAGTTCGCTGACGGCGAGGGTCGCCAGGCCCACGGCGGTCGTGCCCGTGGCGAGCGACAGCGGGAGCAGGGCGTGGTGGACCGCGCGGCCCGCCGCGCCCTCCTGGATGCCCGTCTCCGCGAGCTGGTCGCGGTAGTAGTTGGCGAGATGGATGGCGCCGCTCGTCGTCGCCACGTACACCAGCGACGGCATCGTGAGCAGGATCGCATCGACGGGGTAACCGGAGTACCAGACGACGGCCAGGCTGGCGAACATGCTGTACACGCCCGAGGCGAGCACCATGCCGACGAGCGCCTTGCTCTTGAGGCTCCACCAGCTGACGAAGAAGCCGACGACGAGCGAGAGACCGAACAGGATCGTGACGCTCGTCTGGCCGGCCTTGTCGATCGACACGTTGTCCACCGGCGGGCCGCCCATGTGCAGCGACTGCTCCGGGATTCCGCACTCGTCCTGGGCGACCCGCTTGATCAGGTCGATGGTGCCGTGGAGGTTGGCCCGGGCCGTGTCGGCCAGCGTGAGCACGAGGCAGGTCTGGCGCTGGTCGAGGTCGTCGGCGGGGGAGCCGGCCTCGACGCCCGCCGGCGGGGGGCCGATCAGGGCTCCGGTGAGGCGTGCGATCGCCTCCGAGCGGTCGAGGTTCAGCGGTTCGGACGTCATCCGCTCGACGGCCCGCGGGCCGGTCTGGGCGGTCTTGAAGTACAGCGGCCGATCGATCCGGGAGGCTTCCTCCGGCGGCGGGAGGAGCTTCCGGGCCAGCAGTTCCAGCCGGGGATCGCTCATCGTGCAGCCGTCCCAGCTGATGAGGATGAATTCCTCACCCTGGAAACTGCGGCGGAAGAACCGGTAGACCTGCGTTTCGGGGTATTCGAGGGGCAGCCACCCCTTCACGTCGTTGCGGTTGTTCCCCTTGGCCTTGATCGCCCCCACCACCACCATCGGCAGCAGGAACACGAGGACCGCCATGATCCCCACGCTGTACCGCTGATAGAAGTTGGGTTTGTGGGGTGACGTCATGCCGAAACCGCCCGAGACGCTGAAATCCTCGCGCCGCACCCCTGAACCGTACAGGGGATTTCGGGGTCAGTCCATATCGTTCCGACCCTCGGAAAGCAGATTTCCAGTCGCGATGTCGGCCCTAAGTGTTTCAGCGGGAAGAGTTTCCGTTCACAGAACGGGTCCCCCAGACGGCACAATCGGCCCGTCCGACGCCCTGCCGACGGCCGACGGAGCGTTGCTCAGGGGGCTGTTTCCGCCGCTTGAAAGCCACATGTCTTGTGGGAGCCGTCGCAGAACGGCCGGGTCTTCGTTTCCCCGCAGCGACACAAGGCAACCGCCCGCTTCCCGGCCGGGATCGGGTACTCGGCCCCCAAGTGGTCGGTCACCCGCAGGAACACTCCCAGCGTTTCGGCGTCCGGCGGCAGTTCCACCACCAGTGGCCCGTCGAGCCGGCAGCGGACCGTGACCGAGCCAGCCGGGAACGAGCGGGGGTCCGGTCCGGCCGGGGTCGGCTGAGCCCCCTGGTGAGGAAGCTGCGGGCTGTTCTCCGGGGAGTTTGACGGGTTCATGGTGGAGCTTCCTCGATGGGCCTGCCGGAGGATGGCCCGGCCGGCGGGCAGTCTAGCGGGCGGAGCGGCTGGCGGGACAGCCACCACCAGAGGGCCGCCGCCAGGGTCAAGAGGCCGACGGAGATCAGCTGCGAGATCGACAGGGGTGTTCCCAGGGCCGGCGGCTCATCCACCCGGATGGCTTCGAGGAGCAGCCGGGAAATCGGATGCAGGGTGAGGACGAGGGCGAAGACCTCGCCCGGTCGGCGCGACAGCGGCGTGAACGCCACCGCGAGCCCGGACAGCAGGGCCGCATCGATGGCCGCGTAGAGCTGCGCCGGGTGCACCGGGAGACTCCAGCCCGCGGTGCCCGGTGGCAGAAGACCTCGCGACGCCTGGTCGAGCCAGGGGGGGCTGTGGGGGGGAAACGGCACGGCCCAGGGGAGGTCACACGGCCCACCGTAGCAGCAGCCGTTGAGAAAACACCCGAGCCGACCGAGCGCGAGGCCCAGGAGCAGGCCCGGGGCGATGCAGTCGGCGAGATCGAGCAGGGGGAGTCGGCGGCGGGCGGCGAACCGCCAGGCCGCCAGGGCCGCCGTCGGCAGCGAGCCGAAGACCACGAGCCCGCCCGCGGCGAGGTTGAGGGTCTCGGGCAGGGCCGCCCACAGGCTGCGACCCGGACGGAAAAACTGCTCGTGGTACTCGAGCACGTAGAACAGCCGTGCGCCCACGAGCCCCCACAGGAAGATCTCCATGCCCAGCCCGAGGATCGTGTCGGCATCGAACCCGAGGGCCCGGCCGCGGCGGACCGACAGCCACGTGCCCGCGGCGGCGGCGGCCAGCAACATCACGCCGTACCCCCGAACCGGAACACCCTGCCCGTCGTCGAGTGCCGGCAGGATGAAGGCGATGAGCCCCCCGGTGACGGCGAGCGGGAGCCCGAGCGCCGTCACGGTTTCCCGCCAGCCACGGGCGGCGATCGAGCGGGCCACCGCCACCGCCGCCCAGACCGCCCATACCGCGAGCAGCACGCCGGCGCCGAACAGCGGCAGCGACCAGCCGCCGAGCGTGAGCCGCGATGGGATGTGGAACAGCGTCGAGAGCATCGGCTGCGGCTGCGGCGTGGCTCAGGGGGAACCGGATGCGCGGGGAGGCAGGTGGCGATTGTCGAGCAGGCGCGTCGTGCCGAGTCGTCCGGCCACCAGTGCGATGGCCGGGCCCCGCGGGTCGATGAGCGGCTCGAGCGACTCCGGATCGACGATCGCCGCGTAGTCGCAGGCCACGTCGCGCCGGGCGAGTGCCGCCCGCAGGTCCTGTTCGGCGACCGTGATCGGGGCGCCGGCGTGCCAGCGTGCGGCCGCGGCCGCGAGCCCCTCCACGAGCGCCACGGCCTGCGTCCGCTGTCCGGGCGTCAGATAGGCGTTGCGCGAACTGAGTGCGAGTCCGTCGGCGTCGCGCACCGTCGGCAGGACGACGACCTCGATGGGGATGCCCGCGTCGCGGACCAACTGTCGCACGACGACCGTCTGCTGCCAGTCCTTCGCACCGAAGTAGGCGATGTCGGCCGGCACGATCTCGAACAGCCGCTGCACCACCGTCGCCACCCCGGCGAAGTGTCCGGGCCGCATGGCGCCCTCGAACGGCTCGGCCGCACGGCCGACCGTGACGCGATGCTCCGTTCCCAGCGGATACATCGCCTCCACGTCGGGCGTGAACACCCAGCGCACACCGAGCCCCTCGAGCATCCCGATGTCCGCGGACAGCGGCCGCGGATAGCGAGTGAAGTCCTCGTGCGGGCCGAACTGCGTCGGATTCACGAAGATCGACACGACCACGTCGTCGCCTGCCCGGGCCGCGGCCTCGACGAGGCTGGCGTGTCCGGCGTGGAGGGCGCCCATCGTGGGCACGAAACCGACTCTCCGCCCGCGTTGGCGGGCGTGGCGAACCTCGTCCCGCATCCACCCGGGGTCGTCCACGACGATCGTCTGCCCGCCCTCGGCGGACGCTGGGGGCGGCGTCACGCCATCGCCTCGACGGCCGCGACCGCGTCGCCCATCGCCTGGCCGAGGTCGTCGGCACGGATCGCCACGACCGCCGGCGGCCGGTCGTCCGGCACCGGGCCGGCGCCGAGCAGTCGCCGCCGCAGGCGGTCCTGCATCGTGATGAGCATCGCCACGGTGTCGGCCGTGGCCGCGGGAGGGGCGTCCGCGACCGCTGTCGCCGTCCCGACGAGGTCGGCGAACATGTCGGTCTGGGGGGCCGGCGTGCGGCGGCGAAACGCGAGCCGCTCGTCGAGCGTGGCGGGCTCGGCGATGAGCAGCAGGACGACGCCGGGAGGCATCGTCGTCCGGGCGAACCGGTCGTAGGTGCGGCGGGCTTCCGCGGCGGGAAGTTGGCCGTCGGCGGCCGCGAGGAACGTGCCGAGCCAGAAGTCGGTCACCGTGCCGTGCGAGTCGTCGGGCCATGCATCGGCCTGCAGTGCCGCCGCGCATTCCCGCAGCGCCGCCTCCCAGTGCCGCGCGAAGTCGGCGCGCTTCGGCGACGGTACCACGGCGGGCGCGTGGATGACGCGGGCCAGGATCGCATCGGCGACGGTGGCGGCCACCTCGGGTGCGCCGCTGCCGGGCACGCCGACCACGGCGATGTGGGGATGCGGCTGCGAGATGTTGGCGAGCAGGCTCCGCAGGGAGCGGCCCGCGACGGGATGCACGAGGTCGGGCGCGATCTCCACACACGGCTCGAGGACGAACCGCCGGGTCGCCATGCGCGGATGGGGCACTGTGAGGTCGGCCTGCTCGATCACCGCGTCATCGTAGAGCAACAGGTCGAGATCGATCGTCCGCGGCCCCCAGCGATCGGAGCGGTCGCGGTGGAGCGTGTTCTCGATCGCCGTGAGCATGTCGAGCATGTCGGCGGGCGGCAGATCGGTGTCGATCAGGATTGCGCCGTTGACGAACGGATCCTGCCCCGTCGGGCCGCCGATCGGGCGCGTCGCCCGCAGACGACTGGCGGTGACCACCGTCACGCCCGGCATGGCCCGCAGCAACTCCAGCGCGTCCGCCAAGTGTCCCCGCGGGTTCCCCTGATTCGAACCGCATCCGATCAGGCATCGTGCCATGGCTCGTCGCCCGGATTCCAAGTCGTCGTGCCGTCGGCGTAGCAGCGGCCGCGTCCCACGACCCCGAGATTCTATCCCCGACACCGGGTCGCCAGCACCCGGCGCCGGCCGATCGGCCCGCGCAGGCTCGAAAAAGGGGGGGACATCCAGGCCACGACCAAGGTCGTCGACTGTCGATCCCTCAAGTCGTCGCCCCCCAAAATCATTCGAGCAGCGTGTATCGAGCGGTTGTCCTCCCGACCGCGGACCACCGTGCGGGCAGTGGCACCACGGCGATGTCGATCGTGCGACTCTGACGAACGCGTGATCGCGGCATTCTGAAGACACCGCGCGGGTTGTCAAGGATGACGACCGCGCCGCCGCGCCGCGCCCGCGAAATCCACGAGCAAAACGGGAACGCGCCGACCAAAATTTTTTTTCGGGCGGCGACGTCGCGATCGCCGCGTTGAAGCCGGCTTGCCAGGGCCGGCGGGTTCGGCGAAAAAATCGGTTGTTTTTGCGGCCCTGCGGCATCGCGCGCGACGCGCGACCGTCGCACCGCGACCGCTCTCGGACCCCCGTTCTTGTCGCCGCCGCCGCTCACTCCCGACGAAGACCGCGGTTTGTCCGCCGATTGGGAGCAAGCTCTTGACGAACTGACGCACGACCTTCCCGACACCGTGGCGGATCGGTCGCGGGCCCTGCCGGCCGATGCCGCGGACGGTGATCCGGACGGGGGTCCACCGACGGGGCCTGCAGCCGACACCTACTGGGCGCTGTCGCGCACGCCGCTCACGAGCCTCGCGTTCACGCTGCCGCTGGTGCTCGCCTACGAGGGAGGCGTGCTGCTGCTCGGCCGGGGCTCGCCGCGGAACGGAGCCGACGTGTGGCTGCGTCAACTGCTCGACTCCCTCGGCTTCGGCGAGTACTTTCTGCTGCCGGCGCTCACGATCGTGGGACTTCTGGCCTGGCATCACCTGCAGCACGACCGGTGGCGGTTCAGCCCCGCCGTGCTGCTGGGAATGTGCCTGGAATGCCTGGTGCTCGCGGCCGTGCTGGTGGGGTTGGCACGGCTGCAAAACAGGTTCTGGCCCCTGGTGTCGCCCGGCCCGCCGTTGCTTCTGCAGGGGCCGCCCGGAGGGCTGTTCGCCCGGTTCGTGGGCTTCTGCGGCGCGGGTCTCTACGAGGAGGTGCTGTTTCGACTGCTGCTCCTGCCGGCCGTCGCCTGGGCGTGTCGCAGACTCGGCGCGGCGCCCGCGGCAGCTTGGGCGTGGGCGGTTGTCGGCACGAGCCTCATGTTCGCGGCCGCGCACTATGTCGGACCGCTCGGCGACACGCTCGATCTGCACAGCTTCGCGTTTCGCACCTTGGCGGGCATCTTCTTCGCCACGCTGTTCCTGGTGCGGGGATTCGGCATCGCAGCCGGCACGCACGCCGTCTACGACATCATCGTGGGGCTGCTGTAATTTCAGGTGGTGGAACAGGGACCCCGTTTTTATAATCGGGCGATCCCGCCGCAGGTCACGCCGTGCTGTCCGTCCGACCGAAAGTCAGCGATCTCGTCTTCCAGTTGTACGGGCGGACGCTCCATCCCGAGCTGTTCGAGATCTGTGCCACGCGGTCGGTCGAACGGGGCGGCTACCGTGCCGACGTGACGATCACGAGTGCCGGGCACGTGGTGACGTGGCGCCGCGACGGCCTCACGCTCTGCGAGGTCGCGACGAGCGCCGCCCACCCGTTGCCGCAGAAGCGCCGGCTGCTGTCCCATCGCCTCACCGGCGAGCGGAGCGACCGCATGGAGTGTCGCGGAGGCACGACCTACCAGACCTGTTTCCAGCTGGAGAGCGTCGCGCCGGAGGTGTTCTGGACATTCCAGCAGGAGCTGTGCACCGAGGGGATCAAGCACGGGCTGTTCCACCGTTTCGAGTCGGGGGGGCGGCTCGCGCTCGGGGCGATCAGCTGGCTCAACATCGAGACGCGGGCGCGGAGCCTGCTCGTGCAGGCCTTTCACACGTTCCCCGACGATCTGGCCATCGTGAAAAGCCAGACGCTCTTCGAGGTGGCCTGAAGCATGCCGAAATCCCGCCCCGCCCCGCCGGCCGCCCCGGTTCCGGCCCGCCGCAGTCGCGTCCTGATCGCCGACGACAACGAGCCGAACCGCGAACTGCTCGAGGTGTATCTGGCCGACGTCGATTGCGAGATCGCCACGGCCGTCGACGGCCGCGACACGCTCGACAAGGTGGCCGACTTCCGGCCGGACGTCATCCTGCTCGACGTGATGATGCCGAAGCTGTCCGGATTCGAGGTCTGTCAGCAGCTCAAGGGAGATCCCGCCACGAGCCCGATCATGATCCTGATGGTCACGGCACTCGGTGAGCTCGGCGACATCGAGCGGGCCGTCGAGGCGGGCACCGACGATTTTCTTTCGAAGCCGGTCAACAAGGTCGAGCTGGTGAAGCGGGTGGAGAACATGCTCAAGTTGCGGCACGTCAGCGACGAGCTCGAGCGGCTGCGAAGCTACATCAGCAGCATGGATGACGACCTGCCGCCGCGCTCGTGACCGCGGGGCCGCCGCGACGTCCTCCCGACCACGTCACACCCTCTGCAGGTCCACGTTGGTGAGCACGCGAACGGTGGCCGGCGACTTGTTCAGCACGTAGAAGTGGATTCCCGGCACGCCCTCGTCGAGCAGTTCGCGGACCTGCCTGGTGGCGAACTCGACGCCGGCCTCGAACTGTGCCGCCTCGTCGTCGCCGGCAGCCTCGAATGCCCGCGTGAACTCATCCGGGAGCCGGGCCTTGCAGAGCGTGGCGATGCGCCGGATCTGGGCGTAATTGGTCACGGGCATCACGCCGGGCACGATCGGGGCGGTGATGCCGAGGGCCGTGCAGCGGTCGCGAAACCGGAGGAAGTCGGCGTTGTCATAGAACAGCTGCGTGACGATGACGTCTCCCCCCGCGTCGCATTTGCGGCGCAGGTTGTCGAGGTCGGCATCGGGACTCGACGCCTCCTGATGGGTTTCGGGGTAGCCGGCGACGAGGATGCCGAACTCGGGAAACTCCTGCCTGATGAGCGAGACGAGTTCGGAGGCGTAGCGCAGGCCGCCCTCGGCCTGCCGAAACTCGGTCTGCCCCTTGGGGGGATCGCCGCGCAGCGCCACGATCGCCGCCACGCCCAGGGCCGACGCCTCGCGGAGGTAGTCACGCAGTTCGTCGACGGTGCTGCCGACGCAGGTGAGATGGCTGGCCACCGGCAGGTCGTGCCGCTCGCGCACCCCCCGGAGCACGTCGAGCGTGGTGCCACGGGTGGAGCCGCCCGCGCCGTACGTGCAGGTGATCAGCGAGGGCTCGAACGCCATCAGCTCATCGACCGTGCGCCACATCGCCTGTGCCGACTCGGGCGTCTTGGGCGGAAAGAGTTCGAACGACAGGCCGAACCGGCCGGATGCGTAGGCTGCGGACAGCATCGTGGCTCCATGCATGAGACTGGAAGGCATGAGACGGGAAGGTTATCGCTCGTCTGATTGTAGTTTCGGGTCGGGCCGCGGGGGGACGCCGTTCGCGTCCGCCAGGCATGCCAGGAGTTCCCGGTCGGCGGCGAGCATGTCGAGCCCCCGGCGGGCCATCATCCGGCCGAGGACGGTGGCGGTCTGGTCCGCCGAGGAGCGGCCGCCGAGCAGGTCGTTGGTGAACGCCCCCACGGCGTCGGCCACGCTCCCCTGCACCGTCGCCCCGACCCCGATCCGGGCACCGCAGGGAATCGACGTGTTGATCGCCGTGCGGACGAGATCGCCGATCAGGGCCCCGAAGAACTGGCGCCCGGTATCGACCGAGGAACGGCCGCCATCCGCGTGCCGCTCGTGCAGCCGGACCGTCCCGTACGTGGCCTTGAGATTGCTGGTGATGGTGCCGGCCGCCAGGTTGACCCAGCTGCCGAGGTGGCTGTGTCCCAGAAAGCCGTCGTGCGGCTTGTTGGAGAAGGCCTCCATGACCGTGGCCTCGATCTCCCCTCCGGCGCGACACTCGGTACCGAGCACGGCGCCCGCCCGGAGCCAGGCGTGCGGATGGACCCGGGCGCGAGGCCCGACGAACACGGGCCCGTCGAGGCAGACGAACGGGCCGATTTGGGAACCGGCCGCGACGACGACCGGCCCGCGGCGCACGACGACCTGGTCGGCCACCTCGGCGCCGTGGCCGACGAACAGCCCGGGACGCACCTCCCGATACCCGCTCCCGTCGAGGGCGACGGCGAGCATGCCCTCGAGCGAGCGCTCGTGGGCGGCGATGATGTCGCGGGCGTCGCCGATGAGTTCGAGGCGGGCGTCGGCCGTCGCGAGTCCGTGGGCCGCAGCGTCGTGGAACACGACCGGACCATCGGCGCGCAGCCGCTCTCCGAGCGCGTCGTCGGGGCCGGTGCCGTCAGCGGCGAGGTGCAAGACGGCCGCCGTGATCGTCGCGCCGTCGCGCACGACCACGCGTCGGCCGGCCTCGACGAGCTCGCGGAGGGCGACGAGGTTGTCGCGGCTCGGCACTGTCCGCGCGTTGACGACGAGGGCGACCGCGCCGTGCCGGGACGCCGCGGCCGGAGCCACGGGATCGACCGTGCCTCCCCACAACGGCACGCGGCTGCGGCCGAGGGCCGCGAGGTAGCGTGCCAGGTGCGGCCGCGGCAGCCGCCGCACGCTTCCCATGCCGGCGAGCGCGTCATGCAGGGTCGTCGCCCCGATCGTCAGGTCGCAGGCCGGCCGGGCGGCGACGAGCACACCGAGTCGCTCGACGGCGTCGTCTTCGAAGACCAGCACTTGCATGGCTGCACCGGGGGCCGATCTGGGCCGGGGTGAGGGTGTGGGAAAACCCTACCATGCGTGCCGGGCCGCGGCGGAGCCCGGTGCTGGCAAATCGCGGTGGCGGACCGTAATCTCGGGCGATCGCAACGCCTCTCACGAGCCGGAGTGGCGGAATGGCAGACGCGGCGGACTCAAAATCCGTTGCCCGCAAGGGCGTGTGGGTTCAAGTCCCTCCTCCGGCACTTGCAGAAAACAAGGGTTTTCAAGCGGTGCTCTTGATCGGCAGGACCGCCTCACGCTGTGACCGTTCGGTTTATCGTGAGGCGCCACCCCCAATAACGTCGTCAGGTTGACCCCCTCCCCAAATCTTGATCCAGGTCTTTGAGAATCCTCGTGCCTGGCGCCATCGCGGCCACTCCTCGTCCGCTCATGCGAACCAGCAGACTGCGATAACGCAGGACCTCTGTGCGGCGCCCATCAGGCATCGACGAGTTCCTCGGCGGTGAGCTGGATGTCGCGGGCAATCTGCCGCAACAGGATCGGGGAAACGTCACGGCCCTTGTGAAATGGAACCGTCGTGCAACGGCCGTCCGCGTGACGGAACTGCTTGTGCGAACCTTTTTGACGAACCTCTTCAAAGCCGGGCGAAACGAGTCTCGTCACGACTTCCGTCGGCTTGAGAATCGGCAACTTGCGTTTCGCCACTGCTTAGCCCACCTGAACCGTCTGGGTTCCGATGAACTCGGATTCCAGGGCCGGCTCGCCATCCTGGAGCAGCAACTCGATGACTTCGGCAAGATTCCGATTCAGTTCTTCAATCGTTGCGCCTTGGGAATGGGCGCCGGGAAGGCCGGGAACGTACCCAACATAGAGGCCCGTGTCGGGGCACCGCTCGATGACGGCCGTGTAGGTTCGCACGACGATTCTCCGCAAGTGTTTTCGTCCACTTTTATCCTACCCGTTTCGATCCCAGGAAGGTGGCGATACCCTGCCCGCTGTTGGGGTTTGAACCCATAGCCGGTCAAATTGACGCCTTGCAGACGGATTGCGTAGGGGTTTGAGGCAACGCGTCGGTTAACGAGTCGCCCGTAAAAAAGTGCTCCCCCGACGTGGTTCGTGATTTGGGAGCGATTGCGAAATTGCGGCATGGGGTGGGAGATGGCGTCCGTGCTACAATCGATGGCGAGGAGATCATCCGTATGGCGAGCGTGACGATCCAAGAAGCTCAGTCCACGCTTACCGAACTCATTCACCGCCTCCAGACAGGGGACGAGGTGGTGATCACGGAGAACAATCGTCCAGTCGCCCTTCTCGTCTCGGCTCCACAGTCCCCGCCCAAACCACCGCGTCGGCTGGGAACGATGAAGGGGTCGGTGGTCTCAATGGCTCCTGATTTCGACGCCCCGCTCGAGGATTTCGGGGAGTGCGCGGAATGAGGCATCTCCTCGATGCCCATTCGTTGATCTGGGCACTGGACGACCCGAGCAAACTCGGTCGAAGTGCCCACGCTTCCCTGGAAGACTCCGCCAACGATCTGGCCATCAGCGTCGGCACCATCTGGGAACTCTCGATCAAGGTCGGCCTCGGGAAACTCACACTTTCCATGCCGTATCGGGGGTGGATCGAGCGGGCCATCAGCGATCTCGGCCTGACGGTCTTGCCGATCACCGTCGAAATCACCGATGCCCAGATGACCCTTCCCCGTCATCACGGAGACCCGTTCGACAGGCTCCTCGTCGCCCAGTGTTTGGTGCAGTCGATGCCGATCGTGAGCGCCGACTCCGTCTTCGATGCGTACGGCGTCACTCGCGTCTGGGCTTGATGTCACGGGCGTCACACCTGACGCCCTCCCCAAATCCTGAGCCAGGTCTTGTGAGAGAATCCTCTTGCCCCGGATGGGGCTGGAAAGGGTTCTCGGATGAAGAAGCGACGCAGTACAGAGCAGATCGTAGGCTTGCTTCGGCAGGCTGACGTTGACCTTGGGAAGGGCGCGAACGTGCCCGATGTCTGCCGACGGCTGGGCATCAGCCAGCAGACGTACTCCCTTGGCGGACCGGGCACCGCCGCGAAGCGGTGGTCGCGGCGGGATGGATCCGAAGATGGCCAAGCAGCTTCAGGAGCTCCAGAAGGAGAACTCGAGGCTGAAGAAG
>Ga0214917_10006296_pt1 | contig 12372 bp, 11 predicted proteins | sample LL_1208_BB_MetaG_FD_177983 | JGI IMG/M metagenome (GOLD analysis project Ga0214917, IMG submission 177983) | Freshwater microbial communities from Lake Lanier, Atlanta, Georgia, United States - LL_1208_BB | ecosystem: Environmental > Aquatic > Freshwater > Lake | place: USA: Georgia | collected...
GATGTAATTAATTTTAATCTAAATCACTAGGTGTAATTTCGTATGCCCATTGTAATAATCCTTGTCTTATAACTGGACTAATACTATAATCATTGAAATGTTCTTTACCTCTTTTTTTAATCATATTAATAAGTCGTACTTTAAATCTACCTTTAGGACCAGCAAATGATAACCATCTTTTAATCTGCCGATCGTCATCTTCACACCTACGTCCTGAATAAAATCTACAATACCATTGAACCCAACCGTATGGATCATATTTACTTATCCAATGTTTAGATTCCCAATATTCTAATGTAGTACCGCTGTGACGTTTATATTTATTAATACTTAAGTCTTCAACAGTAGCACATAAATATTTTGAATCTATATCACGTAAATACTCGTGTTCTAAATGCATATTTTTTAAATCCTTGTTAATAACACTACTATGTATTGGTCTATAATAAGTACCACCAAATATTCCAGATTGGAACATTTCACGTGGTGTTAAATTAGGTCTAAAATTAGGATAGTCTTTGAATATTATAGTTTTAGGCATGTCTATAATAAGTTACACAAAATACATTTAAATATAACTTTATGCATATCTAGATACTTGACCTCCAACATATCTTAATTTGAATGGTATAAAGAATCTTTGTGGCCCGAAAATAATACTTGTTACTATTGGATTTACCATACCTGTTGTGTCTAAAATCGCTATTTCAAATGTAGTATTTGTAGGATTTTGAATAACATGTCCTGATGTACGATTAGCTATACTAATATTATAAGAATCAGTTGAAGGATTATCTGTAGTAAATCCTTCTAAATAAACCAAATCACCAGCTCGTAAGTTATGGTTAATACTACACGTGAATACTACGGGGTTAGAACTTGACACTGACACGGGATTACTATCACGATCATATCCTAATGTCAATCTTTCAGCTGGTGATCCAAATGTTATTGTAAGAGTATCTATTGATGTTAGTGGTGGATCAAACCCAACATATGATGTTTGACGATATGGTGATGTTAACTTAAGTCTTTCAGATCCTACATCATTAGATATTGTTTCAGCATCAAATAAGAAATGGAATCTTACACTATCTGATAATATACTTGATTGATCAGAGAATTCTTGAATCAACATACTAATCTGTCTGTATTCATTAAATGCAACATCGTTAATGTTTGGCATATATATAGTTGCACATTCTATTTGTACAATATTACGTACTGGTTTAAGAGAGTTAAGAGCACCACGTTCATAACCACCACTTGTATTTCTACTCCATGATAGCGAAGTTCTTTGTCCAGGTGTACTATCCACAAGTGATCTATTTCTAGTATCTAATACTAATTGTGGAAAATGTCTAGTTAGTGCTCTTGGATTAACAGCACTAACTAATTCTAATAAATTACCAATACCTAATGAACTAAGAAAATCAACACTTACAGTTGATTGTTTAACATACTCTTGTTCTGGTCTAATCATTGCTGCTCGATTTGCAGCATCACCCGAATATATAAATTCTTTAAGATTTGTATGTATATCAATTTCATCATCACTTCTTTCAGCATCACTAGGTTCTTGATCTTCATAATCAGTAGCAAGTGGTGCCACATATTGATTATCACTTGCAGACCACTCTCTAATTATTGTTCTTGCTGCATCAATTTGAGCATTCTTTACTGTAGTGTTATATGCCAATAAACTGCGTGCATTTTCTTCAATAAACTCAATTATATATTGTATTTCATCATTACTTAGGTTTCTTTTAATATTATTCCTAACTATACCTGCAACAGTTGCTTTACTAGCTGAAGATATAAATTCTTTACGTGACATTAAGTATACTAGTCTATTAGTCTTGCTTTATATTAAATAGTATATAAATGTTAAACTAGACGATTAATAGGGTGCTCAGTAGCATCTATAGCCCACCACTCTCGTGTATCATTATAATCTAACTCTCTATCATAATAGTCTTTAGCTGATCTAACATTAAATCTTGATTGATTTACCGAATTTTCTAAGGCTCTACGTTGTAAACGAGTATTAAGTATAGCACTAATATTATCACCTCTTGATTCAGATCTAAGCATTGAACCTAAAACAATGCTATTTTCACTATCTTGAGGTATATCGGATATACGGCTTTTTAAATATGTATCCTGTTTATCTACAGTATCAGATAATTCTTGTGTGACATCAGCACTAGTAATAAATGGTTCAGGTTCTAATACTTTTTTAATACTACTGGGTATAGTACTTACTTCATGTATTATATTATCAATTAATTTTTTATTGTTATCATCTGTAGCAATCATTGATTTATTTTTAGTAATATCATTTATCATTAATAATATAATGGCAATCAGAGATAGAAATATTTCTAGTTTAGACCTTTTTTGACCAAAAACTATAGCTATTATTATTAATATTATAATAACCCACAATATCATTGGTATCAACTATATATAATATATCTATTATAATATATCATTTAACACAAAAAAATCAATACTGTTTACTTATAAGTTCTTTTAGGTGCTCGCTTAGTTTTAATCACAGGTAAAAATGACTCATTGTTTTCTAAATTAACATTATTTGGTGTTTCTACTTGTGAAGCAGTATTATCAGATTCATCATGTGGACCTACATGTTTTTCAAGTTGAGAAGTTCTACTATCTAATATATTCAATAATTGATCCATTTGTGGGTTATGTTTAATTTGTGGATTATTGGCTGATGCCTTTCTATAATATTGTATAATCTTACGGAATTGATAAGTAGTTTCAGCATCAGCTGTTTCCTTTTTAGAAACATCATGAATAAATGATTCTATAATAATAGTAGGGTTACTACTTTGCACAAAGTCTTTATGATAATTGCTAAAGTTTTCTTTAAGTAAATCTACAGAATTACGTAATTTACTAAATGCTTTATTACATCTGCTTAGTTCAGGATGTTTTTGTACTTGTGCTATTGCTTCTACCAATAAATCAGAAAACTTAGAAATATCTATATCGGGACTTATTACTATGTTATAAATTTCAAGTGTTGTATTGTATAGCATATTGAACCAATTAAGAATATATTCTTTAATTGGTTTATCTACAAAACTACTAAACCATAATGTATGAAAATCAATACTAGAAAATGGCAATAGCTTAGTACCTGCAACCATAGTTTTGATAAACTTATCACTTAGGTTTTTAGAATCGCCAATCGATTGCTTAAATGGTGATAAATAACTACATAATACTATTGATTCTTGTACTGCATAAATATTTTTAAATGCTGTATAATTTTCTTGAATATCATTTTCAGTATAATTACACGGCTCTAAACTAGACTCCATTAGTTTAATAGCACTTATAATACTATCAACATCAATTCTAGGTAAGTTTCTTATAGGACTAGTTGTAAATGCAGTTAACAGTCTTATTACCTGAATAGTTTTATTTTTGATATCTACATATTTAGGATAAATAATTTCAGGATCTGCCTTATTAGGATCTACTAGTTGATTAAACATATCAACTAATTCTGGGTGTTCATCGCCTACCTTTATAGTCTTTACTCGACTCATTTCTTATTATATTATACTATAAGTTATTATATTATACTATAACTTATGCTTTAGAATTAATATTATTAATCCTTTTTTGCCTTTAATTCTTTACGATGTATAGCAATAATTTCAAGTATTTTAATAAGATCATCATATACTTCTATCTTTTCTTGCTCACTAGCATTCATAAATGTTTCTTTAATGATAGAAATTAATGTTAACACATAATTCTTGTCTTCAGTTATTAGTGATTCATCAACTTGAAAATTATAGAACGTATCCCAATTATAATTATGACCATCATATATATTTGATATTTCCTTACGATATTGCCAAATATGATCAATACTATTTTCAAAAATTAAAAATGGAGTAATATCGATAACTGTACGAATCCTTTTTTTAAATCTATCTACCTCTGCTGTCTTATTATTCAAAGATAGTTTAGTTACTACGTTCTTAAGAACCTTATTAAATTCTTCAACTGCTTGCATCACTACCTTATTTGTTGTTATAATTACTATTATATTTTATCTTATAATTAAATACATATATCGACAAAAAATAATAATATTTAATACTGTAATGTAGGTCATACTTAACAAATAACAGACAGATAACAGATACGTAACAAATAACAAATACTTAACAACTAGGAATACTGATTTAATTCTTACTTAGCTTTCTTTTTTGATTTTGATACAGGAGATTCAGGTACTGATGTTGGTGCAACAACAACTTCAACTTGTGGTGTTGGTTGTGCTTTACTTTTCTTAGCTTTAGATGTTGTATTTTCTTTTGGAATTTCAACAGGTAGTTGTGGAATAACTACATCATCTTTACGAGCAATAAAGGTTTCAGGATTCATTTCACTTCTAATCTTGGGATCCTTACACTCCTTGTAAGTAACATTATAATTCTTGACTCTTTCAACAGATCTGTTGATACGTTCGAATAGCTTAGTAGAATCAGTAGTCATATAGGTATCCTTAAGCATAAGTTTAAGTGCTGCAATAACTTGGAATTCATTTACTGTTTTGGTATCCTTAATTTCTAGGAATGTTTGCAAATAACTAGCCATCCTATTAGAAATGAAGTCCTTAACAATAAGATTAAGAGCCTTTTTAAAGTTGCTAGTAACACGATATGCCTTACGTCCTTCAGGACGAGTAGGAACATGCTGACTAACAATCAGACTGATATAATGCATAAAGTTATTCATATGACGTGGTCTTTTACGTTCAGTAACATCTCCATCATCAACCTCAGCTATATCTTCCTCAGTTGGTTCAGCAACATCAGTTTCAGCAACATCAGCAGTTTCATCAGTATTGCCTGAATTAAACACTGAATAAAAACTAGGTAGCTGAGAAAATAGTGGATAATATGTAGTATTTTCAATACCCTTGATTAGGTGTTGTGTTGTAATATTAATCTTTTTATCAGCGATTGTTTTCTCTACTGCATGAAGTCCAAGATCATGCACAAGAGTATCAACGGCAGTAGCCAATACAACAACTGCATAAAAGCTAATACGTACCTTAGCACTCTTAAGTGCCATAAATGCCTTAGCATATTCATTAAGTGCATCCCATGATTTTTGATTAGCATCTCTATCAACAGTCATAGCTGCAATTGCGTCAATTTTAAGTTTAATACATTGATTAAGGACTGCTGTACTATCAGCATCCAATTCAGAAAGTGGTCGTTCTTGACTTTTAAAGTCTTCCACTAGATCGTAAATCTGATCATAAACTTTATTCAAGCCTTCAGAATCTAGGCAAGCTCTAACGCGACTAACAGGAATATCAATACCTGCTACCTGCTGTCCGTTAATCTTAACGTGCGTTTCAGTGGATGTCATATTTTATCGTATGTACTTACATTGCTCAAGTTACTTAATATAAATTTAGAATTCGGAAAATAATTATTTTATTTACAAAAAAATATACAACCTAACTAACATGACAATAGTATTATACCGATATACATAAATTATCATCATGTTTACTTATTTAGTAGTTTTTGCATGGTTTTATTATTTATCCATTTATTAAATTGTGTATTATTATATTCGCCAATTAATTTATTAATCTGGCTTATAGATAGCTTTTCTGATGTTAGTATTTTAACATCAGCATCTTCATATTTGGCAGCTTCTTCTCTAACATATTTGGGAATCGTTACTTGAATATCTTCTGAATCAATTCTATCAGTATTAACCATTGCACTTACTACGTTAACTTCATCAATTATAGCCTTCTCCTTTTTTGATTTAAGATTAATATAATCCTCTTCATCAGATTCCTCCTCGACACGTGATTTAACAGTATCAACCTTTGATTCTTCATCTGAATTATCAACACTTATATTATCATCAGGAACACTAGTAACTTTGGTAGGATTAACTGGCTTATTTGGAACAGTATTAGTTTTTACAGGTGTTTGTTGTATATTTGGAACAGAACTACTTTTTCCACCACCACCGCCACCTTGTTGTTGAGGAAACATCTTAATAAATGGTGTATCTTTTTTGTACCATGTATTTTTTGTAGCCATATAAGCAACAGCTACAACTAGTACAACTAATACTAGAGCTACACACATAATTAAATACTTATTGTAGCTATCACTAGTAACTAGTTCTACCTTTGATACCTTTGGATTATCATATTCTGGAGTTAGAGGTGGGTATGATTCATGTTGAGGTATTACCCGAGCCGTACCTTGAATATTTGGTAATATAGGTATGTATGTATTATTAGACATGTAAGGTTATTATATTATAGTATATAATTATTGCTTAATAGGTTAGTATTTTTAATAAAATTATAAAATATAAATTATAATTTATATTCCTGTTAATACTTTTACTTATTAATTGATTATAGCATGTTTGAAAAAAGAACAAATAGTTTAAACACTTGAAATCCTGGATTTCATGTCTTGAATTGCGGTCTTGATACCGCTAGCATAATCGCGAGCCCATAACTCCTGATGTTTATCTGCTAAAATTAATATATCATCAAAGGCTTTAAGAACTTCTCGGATTAGCTTTTCATTCTCTTTAAGATTAATTAATTCAATCATATAGCGTAAATGTCTCACAGCGTCTTCCAAATTTGGCAAATACTCATCAGCAATAAAACTATTAGTCATTGTCATAATGCATCGTATAATTGACTGTAAATATGACGCTTTACGACTATTATCATCTTCAACAGTTAACAATCCTCTATAACCTGATATCAACTGTCTATACATAAGTCCTATAGTTCTATATCTCTTAGTCATTTCAAGTATTTTGATACCCTCTTTTATTTCATTTATAGATTTTATAATAGTCTCTCTATATGGGTTTCTTACGTCAATTATAGCATTTCCTAAATATAAGCTTTTATTGAAATATAATATACCCAGTCCAGTCTTAGCCATAGCCATACCTAAGACATGATATGAATCTTTGGATATTTTATAGGATTCTAATAGCAATCTTTCAGCGGTTTCCATTTTTTCGATATGGTCTTCTTGGTTTGCTTCTAATATCAATCTAACAGCCATTACCTTGTAATGCATCCCTAATCCAAAATTATCATTTGCCTTTTTATAACATTCAGTTGCTATATCACTATTAATTTTGGTTACTAATAGTAATTCTCGATCATTATGTGCCAATTCAGCAATCATACTATATATATCACCACGTAATATATACTCATCTTGGCTAATGTTTAACACTGCGATTGTTAATATCTGTATTGGCTTCTTTTTAAGTATGCTGAGAGTTTTTGTAAACTTAACGGGTCTTAAATACTTATCTATAACATTAGCACTACGGTTGAATTCTTTTAATACATGTTCGGGTTTAATGTAATATTGTTGAAACAACCTTGCTAATATATACAATCCACTGTAAAACAAATCATATAATTCATATGTTTCAGCAATCAGTAGATTGTTAATCACAGCATACATAACATATTGTGGGTAAATGCAATCTCTGGTTGAATTTTTAGCCATATTTTCATACATATAACACAGATTGTGTCCATCAACAGGTGTCATACCTATGATATCATAAGTTTTATCTGATATAAGGTTGACTGATCTATGTTTTTCTGCCAATCTTAACATAGACACATATTTAAAAGACATTTTAACAAACTGGTCATTCTTATAACCATGTTTTACTTTGCTTTCAATGGTTAGTAATATACTATATATTGTTTCAATTCTGGAACAAACCCATGTATAATATGCTTCGCCATTATCATAATACCATAATTTAGTTATAATGGATATCACCTTTGAGTAGAACGTAATTAATAAATCTAAAAACTCTAATGACATATTAAATATTATTGGAACAATCCAACGATAACCAAAACAAGCTGATGTATTTCTCTTTATGTGTTTGTTTAAAGGTATACCTCTATATTCGATTTTAACTATTCCTATGTTAAAATTATCAATCACTTGTGTGTAGTTGTTTTTTTGATTAATAACTCGAATAATAATATCTTTTAATTGTTCGTCATCCATATTTATATTTAAGATCCATTCTGACATAATAATTATATCATTTATAACCATACCTGATTTAGGCAAGTTCTTCATAATATTGAAGAGGATAGCTGCGTTCATTGTGTTGTTATAACATAAAATAAACAATTCAATATTTTAAAGCTTATACTAATATACTAATGGATAAATATATAAGTATATTGCGTACCATAATTAAAAATTTAGAGTTGATAATACCTAAATATAATGACAGTGTGAATGATCCTGAGTTAAAATCTAAATTATTAGATTCAAGTATATTACTCGCTGATAAATATCATAATATTAAGAAAAAAGATATACTTAAAGATTTAATGTATATATCACAATCGTGTAATATACTTAGTGATATTAAAAAACTATTATCTGTAACAGAAATTAGGGATAATATTAATACTATGAGTGATTTACAATATAATCAGTTCACTAGAGAGGTATCAGTAATAAACAAACTAATCATAAATTTAAAGTCGTATATTACAGATACTGATTTGCAAAATTCAACCATTAAAATACCATTTGAAACAGTTGTTAAAGCGGGAAACTTAACTGATATATATCATTGGTATATTAAAATACCTAAGAATGATGATGATATAGCTATGATAGAAACTGTTAAAACACAAACATTAGCTGATATATATAAAAAGGAACCCATTAAATTACCAAGTAAGTTGAATTGTAACTTAGTAAGTAACTATTCTATGTCAATATTTAAAATTGGTAGTTTAAAGGATATGGTTGGATATACAGGTGAATGTGATAATCTTAATGATGCAATTAAGATATTATCAACTATATCTAAGCAAAAAAGAAAGCCTATACTGTTAATAAAAAGAATAACTTCAACTATATATAACACACTCAGTATTATAGATATAGGAAAATCAGGACTTACTGTAGACAATGTCAAGGCATTAAATAGTATCAATAAGATAGCTGAGGTACCTGGTGAATGTCTACTTTTAATTGATGGTGATAATCATATTGACCTACTTAAATCTAGATATGATTATTCACCTATTAAAATAGATAAACCTGGTGTTATGCCAATTATATTGGACACATTTGATTTAATTAATTGGCGTGAATTAGTAACTGATTATGCACATTTATTGCATTTGTATAATGGTATAAACTATGCAATACATACTGTTAATACTGTTAATAAAGGAATAATGGCACATAAAATACAACCTAAAGTATATAATATTAATAAGGAACATACCCCGATTGCTCATTTGAGGAATACTATTAAAAATAAAATATCATATAGCTTACCAGATATATCAAAAATTAATGATTTTGTTAAAACTGATGTTATAAATAATAGTATAAGAGATATACTTACTGATGAGTTTAAAGAACTATCCAAGTCTTATAACCCATCAACTATTAAGGAAGTAAGAATAACATTCTTTACTAGTTGTGAATCTTATGTTAAAAAATTTAATAGAGTATTTAACATTGAACTAGATAAAGTTAAAATAACTAAAACTGATGACTTTTTAGATGTTATAGATATTAGTCTTAAAGGCGCAATTAATGAAGACGATAATCCATATGATAAAATTGATGAAAAGAGATATCTTTTCAGTATAAACTAAGTATTATAATGAAAGTATAAACTAAGTATTATAATGAAAGTATAAACTAAGTATTATAATGAAAGTATAAACTAAGTATTATACGTAAAGTATAAACTAATAGTCTCTATCATACTCATTACTAAATAAAACCTTTCTGAATTCCATCATCTTTTCATCACGAATTGGTGTATGTTTAAACGCACTATGAGATATTCCTTGTAACCGGCTATATATATAATATAAACAGTATACTCCACATTCAGTTTTACTTTTTTGATGCTGTACTTGCGATACTGTTATTATTTCGGCTTTTTTATTTGCATCTTGTAGCTTCTTTTTAAGAACAAAGCAATAAGCAAATATTTCAGGATACATTGTATTTCCACTACTGTTAAAATATTCTATTGTTATAGTTTCAGCATGCTGTAAAGTAAAATCACAGAACAAACAAAACCAATGCTTACCACGACCTGAACTTACATCAGTATTTAACACTACCCCCATATATTTATCAACTGTTGAAGAATGAACAATATTATATTTTGATAACTCAGTATCCATAGTATTAAAATCTATCATATGATATTTGATATGACGAAATCCAGGATGATTTGGTACCCATCTAGATAGAACTTCATCTATATGAATATTACTTAGTAAATCTACACTATTTCTAGGTCCTTGAGGTTTAAAGTAAGTTGTATAGATAACATCTAGTTTTTCTTTATCATTTTTAAACAATTTATAAACTACACAAGAGTCTTCTTTACAATCCAGTTTTTCCTTATATTGATCAAGTATACTAGGATTTAATTTATCAGATATTTTTTTATCAGGCATTTTTTTATAACTTGATTTACTTGCACCTTTACGATATTCATTAGACTCACCAACATTAGGTATTTCTTGAATAAGATTTATAAAATCTGATTCGGGTATACAATTTCCTGCTCCATCAGGGTTAATACACTCAGTTTTATGTTTATCATTAAAACTCGCCATATTATATAGTTATATATAAATATCAGTAATAATATTAGTTATATTATTCTGTATATCAAATTTTTGTTTCTACCATATTAGCAAACATATTCTCTAATATGTCTTCATCTTCTGTTTTGTTTTTCATAGACCTAAAAGTAGCACCTAGATCATCATCATCTGTCTTATCTAATATTCTAGACATTTTACCTTCTGAATTGCGTTGAGGCATACTTTTCTTAGCTGATTTTTTAGGTCTATCAACTCGTTGTTCAACGTTATCATCATAATGAACCTTTTTACTCTTACTAGATTTAGGTGTAGGTTGTGGGTTAGTTTCTAGTTCGCCCAATCTGTTACCACGAGATGCATTATATGTCTCTGCTCGTTTTTGAATTTTTTCTTTATCAATTGTATCATCATCTTCATCGTCTTCTGTTTGTTTAATAATTACGCCATCCTTTATACCTAACAAATCACATTGCATATTGTGTAATGAATCATCACCATTAATAAACATTTCGTTCTCAGTGTTTCTATCATGTAAAAATTTTTGTATACCAGTTTTAATATCAGATACGCCCACAAATAATTTATTATTAAGTGTCATTTGTGGATACTTACTTTTACCATCTGGTTTGGCAAAAGATATTTCAAATCTATAGTTGGCTCTAACTACATTTTTAACTGTATTATACAGAACCCCCATAAGTTCTTTATTTGGAGTATTTCCATTTTCAAGTATACGAATATTAATAATATTCATAATACTAATACAAATTATTCTGTTATATAATTATATTAGTTAAATATTTGAATAATATTACTTAGATAATATAAAGCATGGAGAACTTTAAGGTCGAAGAAATAACATATGGAAAAATATTAGATAAAGTATCAGATCTGCTACCTAATAGAAAAAGATATCGTGTTTCATATAGAACACAACATATACATATAGCAAATGCTATTAGACGTGCGTGGTTAGATAATTTACCAATATTACAATTATATGTTGATATTGGGGATGTTATAATTAATGATTATGCTACAACAAGTGATTGGTTGGCTAATCGTATTAGTTTGTTGCCTATATCACAGATATATGAAGATTTAACAGCCGAACTTATTGTTAATAACAATAGTCCTGAAGTCATAACTGTATATAGTGGAGATATTAAATTTAAATCTAATGGTAGAATTATACCATCGGAAGAAATTTTAGATGTTAAGACACCTTTAATGGTATTGGAAGCTAGATGTGCTATTATAGTTAAAAACATTATAACACGAGTTATATATGGATATGAACCTGGTGGTGAGAGTCAAATAGCTTGCATTGAAAAATGGATGCAAGATGATAAAGAAATTCTACATGTAACAGCTCACACAGTAGGTAATTTCCATGGTCAAGAAATTATTAGTATTGCAGCTAATGAACTTATTGCTAGACTATTAAGTATTAATGAAATACTTGAACCAAATGTAAATTCCAAAGAACCAATATATACAGACTTAGTAAATGTTACATTTGAAGAACTTAATAAACTACAACTTAAAGGTCAAAATGATACATTATGTGATATGTTAAAAGTTGAAATATATAAAGTAGATCCAAATATAGATTTGGTAGTTGGTAAATTAGATCACCAACTAAGCAACGATTATACTAT